>Ga0210057_1000836_pt1 | contig 49282 bp, 59 predicted proteins | sample CryGeyCG2114_010_2_FD_183968 | JGI IMG/M metagenome (GOLD analysis project Ga0210057, IMG submission 183968) | Groundwater microbial communities from aquifer - Crystal Geyser CG10_big_fil_rev_8/21/14_0.10 (SPAdes) (version 2) | ecosystem: Environmental > Aquatic > Deep subsurface > Groundwater ...
GGGTTGAGCCCTGGAGAGTGGCTGCCTGACTGGTGGCCCCCAGGGTAAAGGCCCCGGCGGGGGTCAGGGTCAGGGCCCCGGAGGAGGAGAGGGTGGTGCCGTCCAGGGTCAGGGAGTCAACCACAAAAGTCCCCGAGTCGGTGAATGTGGCAAAAGTGCTTCCATTGTCCTGTATGGTAAAGTCTCCGGTGCCTGAGAGATTGAAGTTAATGTCACTGGAGCCGGAGTTGGTCAGACTCAAAGCGCCTGTTCTGCCCAAAGTGGCCACGGTGGTGCCGGAGGCGGAGGCCGTGAATATATCTTGGTTTCCCGTTTCATCAAATATGGCCAGAGCCTTGCCGGTGGTATTGTGAGCCACAATTTCATTGGCCACAAAGTTGTGGGTGTTTTCTATCTCAAGGTCATATACGTGCTCACGGACGCCTGTTTCGTAAATAGCCGTGACTGTTTCCCAGCCGTCAGTAGTGGCCACGAGCATTCCTTTTTTGACCTTTCCAGCCGGCATCCAGCGGCCATTTGCCATCTCTGCTGTTGACAAGGAGAGGGGGTTTTGGTACACTTCCGGCAGAAATAGCCGTGTGGGCTGCGAATCCCCGGTATCCAAGCCGGAGTGTAACAGTTCTGCAGTCAGGGATTCTTCGAAATCCAAGCTGACCGCGGCTTTCAGTAGAGCGTCCCTTGTGGACGCTTTACTTTTGGTTGCCACGCTCCAGGCCGCTCTGTGGGCGCCTGCCTGCCTGCCGATTGATTTAAAGCTAACCAAAATCTCCGGATGTGTCTTTCTAACTGAACCGATAATATCTTCCTCGTAGCCCGGATACTCTTTGTCAATGGTGAGCTTGCCGACTTTCAGCTCCAAGGCCCAGATTGCATAGATAATCAACGTTGAAAGCATCTCGGGGCCGAAGTGTTTGCGTCTGTTGCTATAGTGTTTTCTGAAAATCGCTTTTTTGACTCTTTTTGAGATGCTGACTGTTACAGCCTGCTCCAATTCTTTACTGGCCAGAGCAACTACGGAGTTGACTCCCATATCCTCCAGACGGTTGCTTTGATCAACCTCGAATTTCGCGTAAAGCTTTTTGAGCTCCCGCGCCGGCCTTTTTTCAAGGACAAAGAAGGGGTGTTTGCTGGTGGCGCGCAGACGTTTACCTTTTTGAGTTACCAGCCTGTAGGTTGACTGATAGCCTTTGTCCATGGTTTCTCGCACCCTGTTCCATTCAAACCGTCCACTGGTTTGGTTGAGGGAAAGAACTTCATCCCCGGGCTCAATATCTTCAATAGGGACATCTTCCCAATCTTCCCCGTCTTTCCTGCCTCGGCGACGCTTTTTCCTGCGCACTTTGCTTCCTTCAACAATACAAGCGCCCGTGAGGTGGAGTTTGGAGGTGGGGGAGGCAGTGCCTATGCCAACTTTGTCCGCGCTTCCGCTGACAAATAGGGTATTAATGTCGATATTGAGATCGTTTGAGCCCAGTGTGACGGCGGTGGTCTGCGAGCTCAAATCAATGGTTGCCGAGTCTATGTCCAGAGCGCCTACAGGATCTATAACAAGCGTGCCGTCACTTGTTATCTGGTCCCCGTTTACGGCCAAAGTACCGGCGAGGGTAATACTGTCATCAAGATTGAAAGTGACGGTGTCGCCGGAAAGAGTAGTGCCGACGTTTGTGCCTCCGGCAAAAGTGAGCGTCTCTCCCTGAACCACATTTCCGGCTCCCGAATCACTTGAAGTATCAAAAAGCACCCCCGTTATTTGGGTGGAAATAATTTGCCCCGAGCCGTTTATGACGGTTGTTCCTCCAACCGAGAGCACGCTGTCCCATCCCGTGCCTATATTCAAGGCTATTTCATCGCCGGCTTTGGCCGTGCCCCCAAGATTTGCGATATTTATGGCATAAATGTTGTCATCCTGAGTTTGGTTCGTGGCGTTATTGCTTAAGGTAAGATTTATGCCGCTGAAAGTATCCGCGTCATTACCCGTGTTCCCCGTAACATTTAGATCTCCCGATATAAGATCAACCCCGTTTGTGAGGGTGCCGGCGTCCAGAGACAGCAGATCGGCCGTCGCGTCAATAGTGTCGGCATCTATAACCACACTGCTTCCCGCGGTGAGGTCAAAATTGACACTGCCGTCAACGTCGAGCGTGGCGTCAGGCGTCAGGTCTCCGCCGAAGCTTGCCGAGCCCGCGCCGTCCACCAGAAAGAGAGCCGTGCCGGAATTATTAAGAACCTGGAATGTCGTAGCGGTGGTGTCTGTTCCCAGCTGTACCCGCGTGGCGCCCGTCGCGTTTGTGTTGTCTATTACGAGGTCGCCGGTGTTACTTGTGATGATAGAATTAGTAGTATTATGAACCAGTGTGAGACTGTCTGATATACCAAGGCTGAGCTGAATATTATCGTTGAGCTGGAGATTTCCTCCGCTCACCAGAACTTCCCCCCCGCTACTAGTTATTCCGCCGGAGAACGTCGTCGCCCCCGTAATGGTATTTGCGCTCGAGCCGCTTTGAGTGTAGCCCCCGTCTGTTGTTATCCCGCTTATGCCGGTCAACACCCCGGTTGCGCTGATACCCCAGTCGCTGGTGTTAATGGCGCCGGTGTCCCCGCCGTCGCCGAGTGTAAAGAGGCCGTTTGCATCCAATTCAGCGTTGGCCGTGAAGTTTCCCGTTGCCGTGAGTGTCGAGTCAAAGGTGGTCGCGGTTGTTACATTGCCGCCCTGTATGGCCAAATCTCCCGCGATAGTCAGATTGCCGGCATTGGTGAGAGTCAGCCGGGTCGTGCCGCTTGCTGATGCAGTTAGTATGTCTTCTGACTCGGTTTGATCGAATATCGCGACCGCCTTACCGAAGGTCCCTGTGTTGGTTACAAAAAGTGAGGAAATAATGTTTCCAGCGGTAGAAGTGCCGATTCCAAGGCGATCTGTGACGGTTGAAGGGTAAACCGTCCCGGTCCCGGTGTCTCGGGTCCAGACTCCTGTTCCCGAACCACTTGCGGCGTCAAAGGCCTCGTTAATGGCGTCCACTATGGCCGTCTTGCTGCCGCTAAAGCCCGTGGCCGTGTCGGTCAGGGTTATCGTGCCCACAAGCTGGGCGTCCCCGAAGACAATGTCGTCGCTTGCGGTCAGGCTGATGTCGTTACCTGCCCCGGTGGAGGTAAGGGAGAGTTCCTGAGAGGAGGAGAGAGTGGTCCCGTTTAATGTCAAACTATTGACGACGAGGGAGTCAACGTCGCTCACGGCCCCGGAGGAAATGCTTATGCCGTTTATGGTCTGACTTGCTGGGCCCACAATGGAGCCCGTGGAGGTTATTCTGAAAACCCCGGTGCCGCTTGAGGAGGCCGCCAGAATATCCTGGGCCTCTGTTTGGTTAAATATGGCCAGAGCCTTCCCCGTGAGCTGGGTTGCCCCTGAGGTGACAAGGAGTTTGCTCTCTATATTCCCGGCGGTCGTGGTCCCAATTCCCACCCTGTCCCCTAGAGTCGCGGGAAAAATGGTATTACTTGTAAGTGTCCATACTCCGCCCGAGGCACCCGTTGCCGCGTCGTAGGCGTCGTTTATGGCATCTACTATGCCGAGGTTACTGTTGGGGAGAGCGGTGTCTGCCTGGCTGAGCTGGATGTTTCCGGTCCGCGTGTCATCAAACAGAAGCTCGCCGGCGCTTAATATTTCCAAGTCTCCCGAAGTGTCGAGTATGGAGTGGGCCGCGCCTCCTACGGCAATTACGTTTCCGGAGGAGTTTACCTGAAACGCGTCGCCTGCGCCGACTGTGAGCGTAGAAGCCGGAGTTGCGTCACCAATTCCAAGTCTGTTATTTGTGTCATCAAAGAAAAAATTACTGGAGTCTTGTTTGAATGTCGAGCCGTTACCAAAAAGCACGCCTCCCGAGCTGACTGTCGCGCCGTCAAGTAAATTGAGCTCAGTTGCGGTTGCGCTTACCGTGGTTCCCGAGATTTTGAGCGTCCCGGTAAGGTCAAGCGTTCCCGAATAGGTAAGGGAGCCCACAAGCTCCGCGTCGTCTATCGTGTCTGCCTGAATGGTGAGCGTGCCGTCGCCGGTTATGGCCGCGTCCCCGCCCAAGGTGGCAAACGTTGGAATGCCGGCTGTGCCTGCAATTAAAAGCTGGCCTGATGTGCCTGCGGTAGTTGCCTGTATTGTATCGGCCCCGTTTCCGTAAAGCACGCCGTTTTCGGTGAAAGTTGCGGTACCCGTCCCGCCTATATCAACCGGAATTACGGTCCCCGGCGCGTTTACCAGAAGCTCTCCCGAGGTGTTGGGGAATGTAATCACTTGATCTTGGTTGAGCTCATCCGGGCGGGAGAGGGTGATAGAGCTTGTCCCGTCTGAGAATATTATGTCTTTTTGCACTTTAAGGTCTTCGGCGAAATTGCTTTTGACGCTTACTTCAAAGTTGACGTCTTGGAGGACGGAGGTGTCGGCAAGGACCTGCTTTGCTTTTTCGAGAGTTTCTTCCCCTTCGTTTCCGAAAAGAGAGGAAAGAAGGCCTTTTTGGTTTTGAATATTTTCATCTTGCCTAAAGAGCCGAAAACCCGGAGCGGCGGATGCCGCCGCAACCGCAACCGCCACTCCAAGGAGGCCCAAAGACGCCCCCACAAGGTGTTTTTTGGTAAAGAGCTTGGTGACTTGGAATAAAGGCCGGGGAGTAATCATTTCGTCTGCACTATTATGGGATACAATGGAGACCTTTGGGGAGTTGCGCGGCGTTGAGGGCGGGAGGGCGGTCTTGGTCTCGCGCGAACCCCTTACTTTAAATTGATTAATTGCTTTGAGGCTGTAGCGCCTGTGGCCACCTTCAGTGCGAATGGGTACAAGTGTGCCCAGCTCTTCCCATCGTCTGAGTGTTTTTGCATTAACGTTAAGTAGCTCCGCCGCTTCCTTGACGGATAATAAGTTTTCCCCTTTATTTCCGGGCAGGTATTTCATTATCAAAAAACTTGGACATTGAACCTAAAAAGTCCAACTTCATTAAGACATTTTCGGAGATAGTTGTCAATGGGGAGAGGGCTAAAATGGGAGCCATAATTGGAAGTTCGCGCAATTGGCATCGGAATTTGTAATTATAGGATTGTAATTGGTGTTATATTGGCCATTTACACTCTTGAAACGGCATGCATGAGGTAGTAGAATGGCTATTAGCTGTAGCTTGATAATTTTCCGCACCAGCCTCAAAACTGACTGCGGTAAATGATTTTTTTAATAACCGAGGTTCAAACTACGGAGAATATAATTTTACTGAAATGATTAAAATCCTGTCCAAATGAAGTTAGTCATAGGTACTGTGGCCTTGCTACTTCTTTTATTCCAATCACTCTACACCGTACACCCTACACCGGTGTACGCCCAAGTCGAGAGCAGCGGAGTGTCCGTGTCGGTGCCGTTAATTAAGGGCGTTGAGGCTCCGAAGTTTAGTATAATTTGCTCCACAATACGCGGGTACATGCCCTGCAGTGATGAGAGCTCCCCGGGAACGTATGGCGTGGTTACCAGCTCGGCTTTGGCTACTCTTACCGGTGACGGGGTGGAAAACGCCGTACAGGTTGTGGACAACGGAATAGCGGTTGTGCGGGTGAGCGCGGCGGAGGGGGCTATATCTTCAGGAGACTTGGTGGCTACTTCTAAAATTCCCGGGGTGGGCGTCCTTGCCACAAGGAACGGTTTTGTGCTGGGCACCGCGCTTGAGGACTTTGACTCGACCGATCCGCAGACGGTTGGGGAGATTCTGGTGGCCATAAACGTTCATCCGAGCGTTGAAGTCCAAGGCGCGGGCACAAGTATTGTGGATGCCCTGAGGCGCGGGCTTTCGACGGATCTTCTGACGGGGCCCGAATCTCTGCGCTACATCATAGCCCTTGGAATCACTCTTGCCTCCTTTGCCACCGCCTTCGCTTATTTTGGGCGAGTGGCCCGGTCGGGAGTGGAGGCTTTGGGAAGGAACCCGCTTGCAAGAAATACGATACAGATTGGTATATTTGTTAATGTTTTGATGGGGGTAGTTATAGTCGCTGTTGGCCTTGGCGTCTCGGTAATGATATTGATATTTTAATGATAAAAATTCCGTTTTTAAATCAGTCTTCAGGGCCTACGATAAGGCCGGTGGTTCTTTTGGTACTTGACGGCTGGGGCTCGGCCCCTCCAAGCGCCGGAAACGCCATTTCTCAAGCCCGTACTCCCAACATGGACAACCTCATGCGGAACTACCCCTCGGGCGAAATTATAGCCTCAGGAGAGGCCGTGGGGCTTCCCGCGGGTGAAGTGGGAAATACCGAGGTCGGCCATTTGAATCTTGGCGCCGGAAGGGTGATATATCAATCATTTAAGCGGATAAACATGGCGATAGAAGACGGGAGTTTTTTTGATAATCCGGCCCTCCTGTCGGCCTTAACAAACGCCGAGCAAAACGGCAAGAGACTCCACATCGCGGGCCTCGTGAGCTCCGGCAATGTCCACTCATCGCTTGAGCATCTCATGGCCCTCATAAAAATGGTAAAGCTCAAGGGGATGGGGCAATATACCTATTATCATCTTTTTACGGACGGCAGGGATTCCAATCCCAAAGACGGTATCAATATAATTCAAAATATACAAAAAAGACTCATGGCCGAGTCGGCGGGCACCATAGCCTCCATTTCCGGCAGATATTACGCGATGGACAGGGATATGCGCTGGGAGAGGACCAAGAAAGCCTATGACGCTTTGGTTCATGGCATTGGCCGGCAGGCGACCGACCCGGCTCAGGCAATAAAAAGCTCATATCAGGAAAGTAAGACGGACGAATTTGTAGAGCCCACGGTGATAATGCGGGAAGGCAGGCCGGTTGCTACCCTTGCAGAAGGGGACTCCGTGATAATTTACAATTTTAGGATTGACAGGCCGAGGCAGATAACCATGGCGCTGACATTGCCGGACTTTGAACGCCTCAGGAGCTTCAAGCTTGGCTACGATCCGACGGTTGAGAAGGATATGGGTGAGGTTCCCATGCAGACTTTCAACCGGGGCCAGCACCCCAAAAGTTTGTTTGTGGTGACGATGACCGAGTACCAAAAAGGGCTTCCCGTTTCGGAAGTAGCCTTTCCTCCCGGGGTTATTGAGGCCAGCCTCGCGCAGGTTATCTCAAACGCCGGGCTAAAACAGCTTCATTTGGCGGAAAGTGAGAAGGAAAGATTTGTTACGATATATTTTGATGGGTTGAGAGATGCTCCATTGCCCAGAGAAGATAAGATAATCGTGCCCTCTCCCAAAGTCCCGACATACGACCAGAAGCCGGAAATGAGCGTTTATAAGCTCGAGGAAGAATTCGAAAAGGCCGTCAAAAAAGGAGGGTATCACTTCTACGTTATGAATTTTGCCAATGCGGATATGGTGGCACACTCGGGAAATCTGGGCGCCGCCATGAGAGCGGTGGAGCATGTTGACGCGGCCTTGGGAAGGGTGGTCAATGCGGTTCTTGCCTCCGGCGGCGCGCTTTTGGTAACCGCCGATCACGGAAACGCCGAAGAAATGCTCACATTCCCTAAAAATTCCTTCTTTTATACCTCCAAGGAGGGCGAAATGAACACCGATCACTCGGCCAACCCCGTACCCGCCGTTATCGTGAGACAGGATTTTGCAAACAGCCATCACAGCTTGCCGCGTGGGGAGCTTGCGGATATCGCGCCAACCGTGCTTGCCCTGATGGGTCTAAAAAAGCCGCCTCAAATGACGGGAAAAAATTTATTGGGATGGAAGACTTAGTAATACCGGCTTTACTCGTGGCCATAAGCCTTATGGCCATTGCCCTTGCGGGGGTGGCGGCGGGATACGTCAGGGTAATGGCCATGGTGCGCCGCTCGGAGGCTGTCCATGAAGAGCCCCGTCAGGTTATGGAAGAGGCCCAAAAGCGGGCCGTTGAAATAATAAACGGCGCCGATCTTGCCGCAAGAGGGCTCGAAGAGGAGTTTAGGGCGCAGGTGACGAGGATTAATTCTGAAAACGCCATGAAATATCAGAGAACACTTGACCATGCAATGTCCGAGGTAATCCGAGATATTCAGGCAAAAAATAGCGAGATAACAGGCCAGTTGATTATGAGCGTGGATGCGGTCCAGAGGGAGCTTTCCAGCAAAGCGCAAGAGGAGCTTTCCGGGCTAAAAGCTCGGTATGAGAAAAAATTCCAGGAAAATCTTGAGGAAAAGTCCCAAGCTCTGGCGCAGAAAATTCTGGGAAGGTCTATCACCGAAGAAGAGCACAGACGGCTTGTCACCGAGGCGCTGGAGGAGGCAAAGAGAAATGGAATATTTTGAAAAATTCTAAATTCTAATGACTAAATTACAAATAAATACTAATAATAAAATTCTAAGAGGAAAGACATATAACCTGGAAGCCAGAACACTCGAGTTCAGCAAGGGCCCGATAAGGCTTTGCAAAAAACTCCCAAAGAATACGGTTAACTTTAAGTTGGTGGATCAAGGAATTCGCTCCGGCACATCAATTGGCGCAAATTACAGAGAAGCCAATGAGACGGACACAAAGAGAGATTTTAGAAACAGAGTTCGGATAGCGAAAAAAGAAGCAAAAGAGACGCGATCTATTGGCTTGATTTGTTAATTGAGACAAACCCGACCGCAAGAGAACTTAAAAACCTAAAAGGTGAAGCCCAGGAGCTAATGAAAATTTTGGCAAGTATTTATGAAAAACAAAATAAGATGTTTAGAATTTCAAAAATTAGACATTATTTGGAACTTAGAATTTAGTTTTTAGTATTTTAGATATATGTATTCAAACATACTCAAAAAAGTAACCACTGTATCAGAAAGAGATAAACTGCTCGCGGATATTGAGGCGGGGAGAGTAAGAGAGTGGTTTGCCGCGGAAGTGGAGGGCAATAAGGAGGAGTTTTTGAATGGGCTCAGAAAAGAGCTTGAGGTGCTCAAAGTTATGAGACTTGAGCTTGCCTATCGGCCCTCGGCGGAGGACGCGGCCTTTTATCACGATTGGGTGCTTGGAAATCTGGGGGAGGGGATACTGCTTGATTTTTTCTTGGAGCCTGAGGTCATTGCCGGAGCGGTAATTTCTTTTGAAGGAAAGTATTTTGATTATTCCGTAAAGAGAAAACTGAGTAGCAAGTGATTATGGGAAGACGGCAAACGCTAAAGTTAAAGGGAAAAACAGTGATCTTTATAGACCGGGCCAATGTCTATGGGTGGAAAAAATCCCTATCAAAACCAGTGGATCCTAAACTTCTGTTTAAATACTTAAAGAAATATCCAGAGATAGAATCGATAGGTTTCTATTATGGGACTGACAGGCACCCAAAATCTAAAGCATTTATTAAAGAGGTAAGGGAAACTGGCCATGAAGTGACAACTAAGCCAGTCAAATATATCAATTTAGGAAAAATAGAAGGAGAAATAATAAAAAAACGCAAATGTGACTTTGACATTGAAATATCCATGTCGGTTTACAAACATCTGAAAATGGATTTCGACACATACATATTTTTTACCGGCGATGGAGATCTTCAGCCTTTGTATAGGCATCTGATTAAACTGGGCAAAAGAGTTCTTGTTATTTATGAGCGGGGACATCTTGGCAAAGAAATCCGGAATATTAAGCGGGGCTTGTTTAAGACAAGGTGGAGTTATTTGGGGATTTAAAAAAGATAGTCCCCCGGTCTCCCGGGGGCGCGATTAAGCAATTTATATCAAAGTTCAACTAAAAAGTCAAGAGATGAGAGAAGAACTATTTCAACAAAGATTGAATGAAACAGGGGAGGTGGGCTATGTTGACGAGATAAGCCATTCCTTGGTTTATGCAAATGGCCTGCCCGGGGCCAGAGTGCGCGAGGTCGTCGCTTTCGAAACGGGCGAGCTGGGACAGGTCCTTTCCATATCCCCGGGAAAAGTTGAGATTTCACTTTTTTCCAGAGACAAGGCAACCATTGGAACGAAAGTGGCCCGCACGGATAGAAACCTGCAAATAGATCTTAATATGAGTCTTCTGGGTCAAACAATATCTCCCTTGGGCCTGCCTTCCGGGAGCTTAAAGGGTAAGACGGAGAGTAGGCCGGTTGACGTTCCCCCTCCCGGAGTGCCGGCAAGAAGGAAGACCAAAAGCCCTTTAAACACGGGCGTTGCCATAGCCGATCTTGCGGTCCCCTTGGGAAGGGGACAGCGCGAGCTTATTATAGGCGACCGGCAAACAGGAAAAACAAGTTTTGCCATGCAGGTGGTTCGGACTCAGGTGTCCCAAGGGGCGGTTTGTGTTTACTGCTTGATTGGAAGGAGGGCGGTCGAAGTCCGCCGGGCCGAGGAAACTTTTGAAAAATATAAGATAACGGGCAAGTCGGTGATAGTGGCAAGCACATCCACCGACACGGCCGGCCTTGTTTTTCTCACCCCGTATTCCGCCATGACCGTGGCAGAGTATTTTCGCGATCAAGGCAATGATGTCGTCTTGGTCCTTGACGATCTCCTGAGCCACGCAAACTATCACAGAGAAGTCTCGCTTCTCGGCAAGCGCTTTCCGGGAAGGGGGAGCTATCCGGGGGATATTTTCTATGTACATGCCCGTCTTCTTGAGCGCGCGGGCAATTTTGAGCGCGGCTCAATTACCTGCCTTCCCATAGTCAACACGGTCGAGGGGGATTTGACGGGATATGTACAGACAAACCTCATGGCAATAACGGACGGGCACATTTTTTTTGACTCTGACCTTTTCAATCAAGGTAGGCGCCCGGCGATAAACGCTTTTCTCTCGGTTACCCGTATAGGCTCGCAGGCTCAGAGTCCGCTGATGAAGGACCTCAGCCGAGAGCTTGGGAAGTATCTGGTGGAACTGCGGGACGCAAGGCAGTTTCTCCATTTCGGAGCTGAGATTAGCGAAAACCTGAAACGGACGCTTGATGCGGGGGATAGGGTGGATCTTTTATTTGAGCAGTCCGCGGACAGGATTGTGCCGATAAACCTGAGCGCGGCTCTTTTGACTTCCGTCTGGGCGGGCCTTTGGTCAAGCACTTCTGTGGAAGACATGAGAGTTAGCGTGCCCAAAATACTTAATAGTTATTTTAGAAATAATAGTTATAAAAAAGGGATTGATGACGTAACCGGCTCAAAGTCCACGACGGCCGAGCTTATTGACGTCCTAAAAAACAACCCAAATATTATATTTTTGAAGTAATATAGCATGGCGCAAACGGTAAAAGAGGTGGACAGAGAAATTGTGGACCTTGAGACAATGCAGGTCTTGACGCGGGTGTATGGAGAAATCGCCTCGATGAGGATGAAACGCACCCGAGACGAGGTGCTTCAAAATCGTGAATTCGTGACGGGGGTCAACAGGATATTTCAGGACATAATGGCAAGCTACAGAGCAGAGGTTGTGAGGCTGATAAGGGAGAGAAGCACAAAGCGCGCGGAAGGAGGCCTGACTCTTCTTGCCCACAACGGAAGGGCTGTCGCGGTGTATCTTTCGGCCAATAACCGTTTCTATGGCCCCATGATAAGGCAGACCTTCGACATGTTTATCAGGGAAGTTCGTGAAGGAGGGGCTGAGGCTACAATAGTGGGGAGGACGGGTCGCGGCCTCTTTGTGGGAAGCGAGCCCAATAGGCCCTACACTTATTTTGATTATCCGGATAACGGGGAAGATCTTGCAAAACTCGCGGAGCTTATGGCGCACATTGTTCAATATGAGAGGGTCCATGTCTATTATGGGAAATTTATAAACGCCGTAGTGCAAAAGGCTTCCGTATTTGATATCAGCTCCGAAAGCCCCCTTTCAAAGTTGCAGGGGGATGGGGAAATTGAGAAGATAAAGTATGTATTTGAGCCTAATCTTGAGTCCATTTTAAAATTTTTTGAGAGTGAAATGTTTGGATCGCTTTTGGGGCAGATTATATCCGAAAGCCAGCTTTCCAAATCGGCCTCGAGGATTTTGGCCATGAATGACGCCGGAGTGAATGTGAGTGACGGCTTAAAAAAGGTGAAACAGGAGCGCTTTAAGCTGGCACACAGAGTAGAGAATAGGGCCCAACAGGCGGGGCTCGCGGGAATTAGCTTATGGGGGAAGTAGTAAGCGTAAAAGGAAACGTCGTGGAGGTAAAGTTTGCGGGGCTTAAGCCCTCGCTTTTTGATGCCGTCAGAGCCAAGATTGAGGGCGCTCCCGAGCTTTTGTTGGAGGTCTTTGCCAGCTCCGCTACGGATACTTTTTTCTGCCTTGCTCTTGGGGAGACTTCCGGCTTGAGGCGAGGCGACAAGGTGATACAGACAAAGGCTCCTCTTGTCTTTCCCGTTGGCCAGCAAATGCTCGGCCGCGCGGTCGATATCTTTGGCCAGCCTCAGGATGGAGGAGGAGCCATTGAGCCCGGCTCAACGCGCCCCGTAAGAGTCCCGAGCGTGGACGCTGGTATGATTGAGTCAAAACAGGAGGTGTTGCCCACGGGAATAAAAGTCATTGACCTTTTTTGTCCCCTTTTGAGGGGGGGCAAGATGGGGCTTTTTGGGGGAGCGGGAGTTGGCAAAACAATGCTTTTGACGGAAATTTTAAATAATATAGTAAAACCCAAAGCAGGAGAAAATGTGTCCATATTTGCCGGAGTCGGCGAGCGCTCAAGGGAAGGAATGGAGCTTCTTGAAGCCCTTGATAACTCAGGCGCCCGGAAATTCTCAAGCCTCATTTTTGGTCAGATGGGCGAAAACCCTGCCATAAGATTTTTGTCAGCTTACGCGGGAGTTACTCTGGCCGAATATTACCGTGACGAGCTTGGCCGCAATGTACTTTTCTTTATTGACAATGTCTTTCGTCTTGCGCAGGCGGGAAACGAGATCTCCACGCTCACCAATTCAATTCCCTCGGAAGACGGATATCAGGCGACACTTGAAACAGAAATGGCCCGTTTTCATGAAAGGCTCTATTCCACGAGTGAGCATGCCATAAGCGCGATTGAGGCGATTTATGTCCCCGCAGATGATATTCTTGACCACGGAGTGCAGTCCGTCTTCCCATATCTTGAGACCTCGGTTGTCCTGTCGCGAGATATTTACCAGAAGGGGCTTCTTCCGGCCGTGGACATCATAGCTTCAAATTCAGTGGCTTTGAGCCCGGAGATAGTAGGTGAGGAGCACTACAGGGTGTCTCTTGACGCAAAGGCCTTACTAAAGCGTGCGGAGTCTCTTGAGCGAATCGTCTCTCTTGTGGGTGAAAGTGAGCTTTCCGCCGAAGATCAGCTGGTTTACCAAAGGGCCCAAAAACTTAAGAACTATATGACTCAGCGATTTTTTGTCGCCTCCACCCAGAAAGGAGCAAAGGGAGTGTCCGTTGAGCCTAAAGTCACCGTAACCGAGACCGCGGGCATCATAATGGGCAAATATGATCATCTTGAGGTAGGCGACTTTTCCTTTATAGGCTCAATTGAGCAGAAATATGGCAGTAAGGGCAAAACAAAGACCGGACCTTGAGCTTCTTGTAAGAAGTAGAGAGGGAGTGATATTTGCGGATGTGGTGGACTCTGTTACATCCCGAAACAGTAAAGGAGTGTTTGATATACTTCCGGGGCATGCGAATTTCATCACACTTTTGAACGATATTTTAATTATCCGGCCAAAAGGCTCAAAGAGAGATGCCCAGCACAGGATAAAAGTCTCAAACGGCATTTTAAGAAACCTCAACAACAGGATAGAAGTTTATATTGGAGTGAAATAGCCTCAACATACACACCGGGTGTGTATGTGGGGCTACACATCGGGATATCTGTCGGATTAATCGGTCGGGGTGCTGGGAATTGAACCCAGTATCTCTGCGTCCCGAACGCAGCGTGTTACCGATCCACCACACCCCGTCGTTTGTCCTCCATATGATATCACTTTTTTCCACACCCAAGCCAGAAAGTGCTCTGTGCACAAAATATACCCTTTTGTTTTATCGACCGATAGTAACATCCTACCAACCACTTATCCACAATTTATGTGTATAAAATAAATAGACCCATAATGTTACTGTGAGCCGACCAGATGCAATGTGGGCCTCTCGGGGTATAATGGAGTCTATGAGCACGCTTTTTATTGTGGCCACGCCAATTGGGAACTTGGGGGATATCTCTCGTAGGGCCATTGAGACCCTCAAAGAGGTGGATGTCATATTGGCGGAGGATACAAGGGTGGCCGGGGGGCTAATTGAAAAATTGGGTATAAAGAAAAAGAGAGTGATCAGCTATCATCAACACTCAAGTGAGGCAAAAAAGCTTGAGATTTTGAGGCTAATTCAGGAGGGGAAAAACATGGCCTTGATAACGGACGCGGGAACTCCCGGCGTAAGCGACCCGGGCAATGAGCTTATTGATTTCATTTACTCCATGGGTCGCCCCGACGCCGGTTCAGGCATTCGACCTGTGCCCGGACCGTCGGCTGTCACAGCCGCTTTATCCGTGTGCGGCTTTGACGTGTCTCGATACATTTTTTTGGGTTTTATGCCGAAGAGGAAAGTTGGCAAAGTAATCGAGGTAATCAAGGTAATCAAGTTGCCGTTTGTGTATTTTGACTCTCCTCACAGAGTTATAAAAAATTTGGAAAAATTGCGGGAACCTTTGGGTGAGAGAAGGGTACTTGTCGCAAGGGAAATGACTAAACTCCACGAAACCCACTATAGAGGGAGTATATCGGAAGTTATCAAAATGTTAAGTAATGAGTCAAAACTGAAAGGGGAGATAACTGTGGTGGTTGAGAAAGAAAAAAAATTTGTGTCCCCGGCGGGAGTCGAACCTGCATTTAACCCTTAGGAGGGGTTTGTTTTGTCCGTTAAACTACGGGGACCAATGTGCCCCAATTATATCACCAAGCTACCTCAGCCCAAGCCAGTATAGGTTATTTTCGCCGTCTTCGGCGCCTAAATTCGTGAGAATCAAAACCTTCCCCGTCGACGAGCTGGGGAAAACATTGGGGTAAATGAAGCTCCCGGAGAATATGGTCTGGAAGTTTCTGCCGTCATAGTCAATTATTGATATTTTCCCGTCCTCCGGGAGAAGTAGGTTAAGGGAGTTCGGCAGCCACATAATAATTGAGCCTTCGTCCCCAACTAAGAAATTTCTATCCTCTTTGATGTCATAGACATACTTTTGACCTGCTTTGATATCGCGTTTCTCGGGCTGAGTGCTCGAGCCCGGAAGCCCTTTTACTAAGCCCTCGGGAATGGTGGCCGACCCTGTCGCCGTATATAGAAATTTCGACTCATCCGCCGAAAAGCTGATACCGGTGCCATGGGTCAAAAATATATCTTCAAGCTCGTCATTGAGCGTACCCAGCCTGGCCTTAAGTTTCTTGTTGGACAGGGATTCCCATCGCCGCTTGATGTCGTCTCTTTGGGGAATGATGTTTATGAGCTCCGTCTGGGGAGTAAAGACTCCGGCGTCAAGAAGAAACGCCCCGCCTCCGGCCGTCAAAAGAACTTCCCGCCCGTCCGGGGACCATTCCCAGTTCGCCTCGGAGAGATCGCCGTTTGTTATGCGTCTCGGGTCTCGGCTGAATCCAAGCGGCAGATTTCCTGTTTCCAGCACCCACAGGCCGTCGCGTTCGACTTCACCGTTTCCGTTGTTTTTGGGGTCAAAGGGCACCCCATAGGCAATTTTCGTCAAGTCTTTCGTTATTTTTGGATTAAAAGCACCTGAGAAAGTGAGCGCGGAAAGCGAAGGAGCCGTGGGTGCAAGAAAGGCATTAACCTGCGTGACTTCCTTCTCTTTTATGGTGATTTTCTTTTCCCAAGGAAGAAATCCCTCTTTTCTGATAGTGATATTGTGCTCTCCGGGTTCCAGATTTATGGAATTGTTGGTGGCGGTTTTGAGCTCGCCGTCTATAAAAACCTGCGCCCCGTTTGGATCAGAGTTTGCTACTAATATACCCTTTTGAGATAGTTCGAGCCCTTCTTCTTGATCTATTCTATAGCCATTGGCATACAAGATGGCCACGGTTGCGGCAGTGGCCATTACAAGAACGGTGGAGAGAAGAACAATAAGTCGTCGTGCCGCAAGCATGGTGTTATTATATAATCTTTTGTAGATGAGAAAAAGGCTCGCTATAGATTTGGGCACGGCCAACACACTTGTTTGGACGGCAGGGGAGGGAATCGTGGCAAATGAGCCCACTGTTGTGGCAATTTCAGCGGACGATAACAAGGTAATTGCCGTGGGTGAGGAGGCAAAGCGAATGTTGGGAAGGACCCCGGAGGCCCTGATAGCATCTCGCCCTATGCGCGAAGGAGTAATTGCCGATTATCAGATAACAAAAGCTATGCTCAAGTATTTTATTGGAAAGGTTGCCGGTAGGTTTCAGCTTTTGAGGCCCGATGTTATGGTTTGTGTCCCGGCAGGATGCACCCAAGTCGAGCGTAGAGCCGCCCTTGACGCGACTCTTGAGGCTGGCGCGGCCCATGCCTATCTTATAGACGAACCGCTTGCAGCGGCCATTGGGGCAAATATTCCGGTCTCAGCCCCTAGCGGACACATGATTGTGGACATGGGAGGAGGAGCCGCAGAGGCGGCTGTCATCTCGCTTGGGGGAGTGGTAACACACAGAAGCGTTAGGGTCTCGGGTAACAAAATAGATGAATCTATACAAAACTATGTCAAAAAGAAACACAATTTGATAATCGGGGATCAGTCCGCTGAAAAGATCAAGATAAAGCTGGGGTCGGCTATTCCTCTTGAAAAAAAAGAGAAAATGGAAATCTCAGGGCGAGACGTCGTCTTTGGTCTTCCCAGAAGCATAGTTTTGAGCTCGGATGATATTACAGAGGCAATTAATCCTACGCTCATGCAAATAGTGAGTACAGTCAAAGCAGTGCTTGAAGACACCCCGCCGGAGCTTGCGGCAGACATTATTGATAAGGGAATTGTAATGAGCGGAGGTACGAGCAGTCTTCGAAACTTTGACAAATTACTTACAGAAGAAACCGGGGTGCCCAGCCATGTGGCCGAGGACCCGCTTTATTGCGTTGTCAAAGGGACAGGCATGGTTCTTGAAAATATTGAGCTTTGGAAAAGAAGTGTGAGGACGAAAAGATAGTCGCAGCATACCGGGGATTACAAGACCGATAGTTTAGGAGTTTCATTACAGTAAGAATGTTGAGAAACTGGGGGCAAGTGAAAAACTTTGTACCCACTTATTGAGTAAAAGTTTTGCACAATTTGTTTCAAATGCCAAATAGCCGAATAGCAATAGGCAGTATATAGTTATTGTGGGCCCTCTTTTTTGCTTGACAGTGGGGGAGTGGGGGCAATTTGCTGGCCGGTCGGCGGTGCACGGGGAAGAAAAAATTTCGAAAAAACAGGAAAGATTATGAAAAAGACAAGGAAAACCGAGGCGGGGAGGGTAAAAATGCCCCGTAAAACCGATGAGATATTAGGCGTGGGGATAACTGGCACAAACAAAAGGGAACTGCTGACGCTAGCCTCAAAAGTAATAAAAACTAGAGGTAAAATGACGATTGCCACTCCAAATCCGGAGATTGTAGTCGCGGCCGGCCGGGACGGAAGCCTCATGATGGCACTTAACGCCTCTGACGTAGCAATTCCTGACGGAGTTGGCTTGTTATGGGCATTAAAAGTGCAAAGTGCAAAGTGCAAAGTTAAAAATTTCAAATTACAAATTAAAAATTATGAGAGAATTCCGGGGAGGGAGTTAATGGTTGAGTTTTTCAAGATGTCGGGGGACACAAGACTGAAAGTATATTTGCTTGGGGGAAGTGAAGACGTGAGCGAAAAGGCTCTTACCAGAGCAAGGAGGGAGTTCCCGGGAGCCATTTTTGCGGGTGAGAGCGGCGGAGGTGTTACAAAAAAGGGTATTGCGTTAAAGAAAGATATAGTTGACAAAATTAATAAATTTACTCCGGATTTTCTTTTTGTAGCGTTTGGGGCGCCAAAGCAGGAGAAATGGGTTCGCAAAAATCGCGATAAATTAAACGCCCGCGTTATAATGACAGTTGGGGGGGCTCTCGATTATTTTGCCGGAACAAGGCCTCTGCCCCCACGGTTAGTCTCGAGAGCCGGTTTAGAATGGCTTTGGAGACTTTTTACAAAACCGGGCCATGTCAAAAGAGTATTTGCCGCTGTGATAGTATTCCCTCTTTTAGTTTTAAAAGAGAGGCTGACTTAGCCTTGACTAAATTTGTGCGATCGCCTAAATTTAATCCAGATGGGAAAACTTTTAAGACTTCAGGATTTGCTTCTTTTTAGCGCCGCTTTTATCGGAGACAGTTTTGAGGAGGCTAGGTCCGTGGGCGATGTCCTTCCGTCAGTGATGAGACAGAGATATGGGTATGTGCCCGCCGGCTATCGTAAAAACAGTTATATAAAGACTGTTGCTAAGCTGGTTTCCGTTCGGGACCTAAACAAAGTGGTTGATAAAAAGGGCAATGTCTACCTGGAGCTTACTTCCAAGGGGGAGCGGGTTTTGAGACGGCGTTTTCCTTTGTTTATGCGAGACAAAAAGTGGGACGGCAGTTTCATGGTGGTAATTTTTGACATTCCGGAGAAAGATAAGCGGACCAGGAATAAAATAAGACTGAAATTAACGGAACTCGGTTTTGGCATGCTTCAGAAATCCGTTTGGATAAGTCCTTACCACTTTGAGGAGGACATGAGGGAGTTTGTTGTTAATAACGGCTTGGCTGACAGTGTATATATTCTTAAGGCGAGAATGCTTTTGGCCGGTGACTACGGACGGTTGACCGAGAAGATATGGAAACCGAGTGAGCTTAATCAGGCTTATCTGAGGCTCGCGGATGAGGCGGTGAAAGATCCAAGAAAAGCTCTTACAAAATACTTGAGAACTCTTAGCAGGGACCCGATGTTGCCCAAAGAGCTACTTCCCAAAGACTGGTCCCGTGATAAAGTCCTTGCAGAGTTAAATTCGGGGCGGACTGGAAACTCGCGATCGTCCAAATTTAATCCTGCCTGAATATTAGTATTATTGACAATTATTTACTCAATGATCTCGCTCGACAATAAAGTTAATTAAGGTTTTGAGCTTGCTCCTTGCCGGCTCGCGGGAGAGAAAAGAGAGCTCTTTTTCAAAGATGTTCGCAGCTTTTTCTTTGTGCCTTTGGGCAAGATTTCTGGCGTAGTCAAGGCTGCCGTGCTCGTGCATTTTTGTTATCACCCAGTCAATCTCCGCCCAGCTTTTATCGGTTCCCCGAGCCATAATTTGTTTGAGCCTTTTTAAGTCCGCCGGGCCAAGCAGCCGTTCCAGGTGTCCAAGAACCAGAGTTCGCTTTCCTTCTTTTATATCACCGCCCAATTTTTGTTCCTTCCCTTTATAAGAAACGGTTAAATCAAGCAAATCATCAACCAGCTGGAAGGCTCGTCCGAGCGCTGAGCCAAATTCGGCCAGACTTTCCAGTTGTTTTTCGTCCGCGCCGGCAATAATGGCTCCCAGTCTCATCGGACCGGCAATTGTGTAATATGAGGTTTTGCCGTCGGCAATAAAGTACCAGTCTTTGTCCGTAAACATTTGTGAATTTTGCCCAAACATCAGTTCAGTTGCTTGCCCCTCGGCGGCCCGGCTCAAGAACCGAAAAAACTCCTCCCTTATTTTTTTTGACTTTATTTTATCCAAAAGCCTTTCATTTTCGATGAGGGTTTTTTCCATTATCAGGTGCAGGGCACTTGCGGCGTTTACCGCCAGAGGCGCCCCGTAGAGCCTGTGTAAAGCAGGTTTTTGCCTTCTGAACTCGGAGCTGTCCTGAAAGTCGTCAATAATCAAGAGCCAGTCCTCGCTAAGCTGCATTGCCGCCGCCGTCGGGAGGGCAAGTTTTGGCTTAAAGCCCATAGCGGAGGCGGCCAGAAGTACCAGTGCCGGCCTCAAATATTTCCCCTGACGTAAGGGGTATTCGCGAACCATTTTCCAGTGCCGCCTGTTGTAGCTTGCATATTTTCGCGGGGCCCTAAAGACACTTGGATATTCCGGGGGACCGAGGTGCTGTTTTATTTTGGGCCAGACGAGGCGTTTATGTTCTTCGAGAATCTCAAGAGCATGGGCGTTTTTGGGTTTCACTGGCATATATTCTATCACTTGTGCTACAATCTTTTCTACCGGCTCATGAGAAAAGCAACCCTCCCCAAAGGAACAATAGTTCCCAATCATATAGCGGTCATTTTGGACGGTAACGGCCGATGGGCAAGGTCCCGCGGCCTGAGGGTTACAAAGGGGCATGAAGAAGGAGCGAAGGCTATTTCGAAAATTCTTAAGGCCTCTCGCGGATTTGGAGTGCACACGCTCACCATTTGGGGCTTTTCCACTGAAAACTGGAAGCGCCCGCCTGCCGAGCGGGCCAGAATATTTGCTCTTGTCAAAAACACTCTTGAGAGAGAGATTGCCATGGCCATGAAAGAAGGGGTCCGGATATACCACATCGGGAGAAAGGACCGCCTGCCAGCCCCGCTTCTCGGCGCGCTGAAAAAGGCGGAAGAGGAGACAAAAGGCAATTCAAACTACATCCTTAATATAGCGTTGGACTATGGAGGACAGGATGAAATTCTGAGGGCGGTAAGAAAGATAGTAAGAAATGGAGTTACTGAGAACAAAATAGACGAAAAACTTTTTGCTTCTTATCTTGACACCGCGGGCCAGCCATACCCAAATCCCGACCTCTTTATTAGAACCTCGGGTGAGCAGAGAACCAGCGGTCTCATGCCGTGGCAATTGGCATATGCCGAGTTTTATTTTGAGGAAGATCACCTTCCGGATATGACTCCGGAAAAATTAGTTCGCGCCATTTGTGATTACAGCAGAAGACGAAGGCGTTTCGGAGGAAAAGACAAACTAAGCCATTTTAAGTTTAAACCGGAGGTCGTGGCTCAACTTGAGCTTAATTGGTGGAGGCTTGGCAACGTTCCCGAGGGGACAAGGCTCCGCGATTATGCGGTTTCCCACTTAAAAGAGCAGTGGGGGATATCTTCAAAGCTGGCAAAAGAGGCCGCGAAGTACATGGTCGAGGCGACAATTGAAAGAGATAATAAAAAATGGAAAAGGGCGGGTGTTTCTCTTGGGAAATTCTACAAACTGATAAAGGAAGAGGTAAAACTTGCCTTTGAGCCCTCGCTCGCCGCGTCTCTTCAAATAAAGCTTTGGCAGGACGCGCGGGAGGAGTCCGCGAGGCGCTATATTTCAGAGGTTTATCGAATTTCGGATTTTCAAGCGGCCAAGGCCGCGCATCTTAGGACTTTGGCCGATGCAGAGCGCAGGCTTGCACTCGCAAAAGGCGGGGAACTGCATTGGCAAAAGGCGCAAAAGTACCTCCGGATGTATTACAAAGCTTTAAAAGACCGCGTGGCGTAATCCCCCCTTGACTTTTTCTGCACCATTCTGATACATTGGATATGGTTTATATATCCTAAGTTGCAGCAATGGCCGAGAAAAGAAAAATAGAGCTGAGTAACCTTCCCGATCTCCTGACCGTGCGTGAAGTGGCCCAGCTCCTTCGGGTCTCGCCCCTTACCATAAAGCGCTGGGGCAAACGGGGAAAGCTCACGCCGATTAGAATTAACTCACGCGGCGACCGCCGTTATAAAAAGGAGGCCATTCTTTGGACTCTTGGCATGCAGGAAGCCGACTGACTTGATATAATATCCCCATGAAAGGATTTCTCTTGGGGCTTGCGTTTTTCTTCTTTTTTACCCCCAACGCGCTAGCCCAAACCATGGAGCCTGTCGCCACCGAGGAAGCAGAAGCCACGCTTTCGGGGGAGCCTGCTGCCGTTCCGAGGCAGGATTTCACTCGGCCAACCGAGGAGACAAGGGGTCCGCTGGAGGAGATATTATATGAACAGGAACTGGGGCCCGTGTGGCCCGCCAATCCCGTCAAATATGCCATAAGAAGCTCGGTTGCGGCGGGGGTTCCCCCGAACACCATAGTATTACTGCTCCTTCTGCCGGTTGTGGCGGCCATAATCGCGGCGGCGCGACACACAATAGGGCTCCGGGGATTTGGCATCTTTTTGCCTGCCGCCTTGTCGGTGGTCTTTCTTGCGGTCGGGCCAATTCTTGGGATAGGGCTCTTTTTGCTGATAGTCTTCGTCTCGACATACGCCAGAATAATTTTGAGAAGGGCAAAAATAAAACTGCAGTACCTCCCAAGAATGGCCCTCATTCTGTGGGCCGTGGTTGTGGGAGTTTTACTCCTCTTGTTTTTGGCTCCTGTCATAAACGCGCCGGAGCTGACCAATGTCTCCATTTTTCCGGTTCTGATTTTGGTTCTTTTGGCGGAGGACTTCAGCAAAGTCCAGTTGGGTAAAAGCGCAAGAACCGCAGTTGCTCAGGCCACGGAGACGATGATCCTCTCGCTAATAAGCTATGTCTTCTTGACACTTGAGACGGCCCAGGCATTTGCCCTCACCCATCCGGAGCTTTTGCTCCTGCTGGTTGCTCTCTTTAATCTTCTTATCGGGAAGTATGTCGGCTTGAGATTTATAGAGTACTGGAGGTTTAGAAAGTTGATAAAATCATGAAAACTTCTAATCTTTTGGGTCTTAATGCCCGCACGCAAGAGTATTCTTATCGGTACAACAAGGCAAAAGGCAGGCGCATAGCAAGCTCCAAGCTCTATACCAAAAAAACTCTTGCAAAGTCGGGTATTCCCGTACCCGAGAGTTATGCAAAATTCACGAAGCCCCGCTCGATTCTGAATTTTGACTGGACAGCCCTTCCCGGTTCTTTTGTAATTAAACCCAATACCGGCCTTGGCGGAGAGGGCATAATAGTTGTTAAAAAGCGCGCGCGCGGGCGCGAAGGCTGGATAACAACAAAAAAAAGTTTTGTTACGGCTCCCGATTTTCAGCTTCATGTTTTGGATATTCTGGAGGGTGCTCACAGTTTGAGAAACGAGCCGGGAGTTGCGTTTGTGGAGGAGTATATAGCCCGCCATAAAGCTTTCCGTCGCTATAGCTATCGTGGAACACCGGACATAAGGGTGATTGTTTTTAACAAAGTACCCGTCATGGCAATGCTTCGGCTTCCAACGAAGGAATCGGGAGGCCGTGCAAATCTTCATCAGGGAGCGATAGGTGTGGGAATTGATATAGCAACGGGAATAACGACACATGCCGTTTATCATGGTAAATACATAAAATATAAGCCGGGCACGAAACGCAAGCTACACGGCATAAAAATCCCTTTTTGGACAAAGATTTTGCGCACATCTGTTGAAGCCCAACAGGCCAGCGCCCTCGGATTTGTAAGCGTGGATTTTCTTTTGCATCCGGAAAAGGGCCCCATGGTTCTTGAGCTTAACTATCAACCCGGGCTCCAGATACAGCTTGCAAACCGTGCGGGTTTGAAAAAGCGCCTTGAGCGAGTAGAGGATTTGGTTGTCCGTGATGCCGACCATGGGGTGAATATCGCCAAAGCTCTTTTTATGGCGCATTTTGCAGACCGCGTCAGAGCAAAGGAAGGGGTGAGGACAATTTCAACTTTTGAGGAAATAAAGATTAAAGGAACAAAAAGAGGGCAGAGAAAAAAAGTGATTGCCAAGGTGGACACGGGCGCGTGGAGGACGTCAATTTCGGAGGGGCTCGCCCGCGAGCTCGGGCTTCTTGAACCGGCCAACGTTCTCTGGACAAAGCAGGTCAAAAGCGCGCTCGGGCAGGAAGAAAGGCCGGTTATCGGCCTTACCTTTTGGATGGCCGGCAGGAAGGTTATTACTCCGGCATCGGTTGCCAAAAGAATGGCATTAAAATACCAGGTGATAATAGGGAGGAAGAATTTGAAAGGATTTCTCGTAAGCCCCGAAGTAAAAAAATGAAAATAGTTTTAATTACAACCTACTCCGAGGCGGAGGAAGTGGGGAGAATAAAGACGGAGGCGGATGCAATGGGGCGGGAGTTTAAGTTAATTGACCTGGCCGACTTTTCATTCAGAGTAGTTGACAATAAGTTGAGTGTCCATGGAGTTGACTTAGACGAGCTCCGGGGCAGTGTGGTTATTGTCAGGGGAATTTTCAATGCTATTCGTTCGGTTGCAAGCGTAATTGACTATTTGCGGGGGAATGGGATAGCCGTGTTTGATAATAATTTGAGCGAACACAAATACGTGATTAATAAGGTTGCCGATTTGGTTAAGCTGTCCGTTGGGGAGGTTAGCGTCCCGGACACTTATTATGCCCGGGACATTAATGAATACTCAGGCTTTGGGGATATTTTGGGCTACCCTTTAATCGTAAAGTCCAACAGGATGGGGAAGGGCGCCGGGGTTTTGAAGATGAATAACAGGCAGGAACTTGAAGCCTTTGTCGCGGGTTTGGCCGAGACCGACAGGAGCGCGAAAAACTATCTGGTCCAGAAGTTTATACCATATGTGTACGATTTGCGCGTTTTGGTAGTGGGAGAGGACACTTTTTCAATGAGACGGATCCCAAGACAGGGGGACTTTCGGGCCAACTTCTCGCTTGGCGGCAGTGTTGAGAAGTTTGAAATCAGTGAGGAGCAGAGGTTACTGGCTTTTCGCGCCGTGGGAGCCGTGGATATGCCCATTGCCGGTGTTGATATTTTGGTTGACTCGGAGGGCAGGAACTATATTTTGGAGGTTAATCACACGGCGGGGCTCGTGGGGATGGAGAAGGCAACGGGTGAGAATATAGTCAAAAAGTACCTGGAAGTGGCAATAAACAAAGCAAAATGAACATATTAATAGTAGGCAAGGTTACAAGTGGACAGACGGACAGGCTAAAGGAAGAAGGGCGCGCGCGCGGGCACAGGGTGGATAATGTTTCCAGTCGATCTCTGGTTATCGACGCTTCGGTCGCCTCCTTTAACCCATATATCAAGGGAGTTGGGATCTCCCAATACGACTTGGTATACATGCTTACCGTGGGGGACAGAAAGTGGGAATGGTACCTGGCTATGAGGTACTTTGCCAAAGAACACAACATTGTTGTGGTAGAGCGAAAAATGATTGACTCTTCAAAGAAGATATTTTTTACTCCGAATGCGGAGCTTTTGAAACAAGTGGAAAACGGCATAAACTTCCCCAGAAGCGTTACTGTTATGGAGCCCCGGGGGCTTGGGGAGGTATTGCAAGAGTTTGAGTTTCCTGTAGTACTAAAAGTCGGTGCCCTCCAGAGGGGGCTTGGAGTTTTCAGGGCAGACGACCTTCAGGGGCTCATGGGGATTATTAAGAAATACAGTGACCAATCCGTATTCATGATTCGGGAGTTTATCCCAAACGACGGGGACATTCGCGTGTTTACCATTGGCTACAAGGCTATTGGCGCGATGAAGCGCGTGCCCCCGGAAGGGGACTTTAGAAGTAACATCAGTCGCGGCGGCAGAGGTGTCCCGTTTGAGCTTGCGTCAAACCCCGAGGTTGCCGCTATCGCCGAAAAGTTAAGCACCCTTAACGAAACGGAAATAGCGGGCGTTGATATTATCCGGCACAAGGATACGGGCAGGTTTTACGTTTTGGAGATAAACCGCGGCCCTCAGTTCAGGGGGCTTGAGGAGTCAACAGGGATAAATGTGGCGGGCAAGATGATAGAGTATTTCGAAAGCAAACTAGCTTATAAAAAAGCTTGAAAAATAGCCTGTAGTGTGGTAAGATTTAGCTTCTCGTTGGTACATTTCAGGGAGGTTTGAGGTGGACTACGAAGGGAATGTGTACCGAGTACAGCAAAGAGTGCGGTGTCGACTTTTGCCGACCGAAGATAGGTTGAATCTCTGGGTGGACTTGGGAGGAATCGGGGCGATGCTTGTCGCCGGCGCTCCGGAATATTATCCGGTGTGCGTGGAATTGGCAGCATCTCAAAGTTCTTCCGCCCTTTACATTGGGGCAGATGGAAAAACCACAATTGAGAGAAACAACATCCGTGACAAGTTTATCGCGGAGATGCTGGGGTGGGATGCAATGGCTCAGTGTGATGAGGGTAGCAAGCGGAGAGGCAGTATCCGCGCGGCGATCCTTTTGGTAATGAGGGCGGTCCAGTTGCATGTTCCTCCGGGCGACTCGAGCACCGATGAGGAACTGGATAACGTGTTGCTCGAGAGAATGGCCAAATGGTTCATAAGGGACGGTGTTGACTGCCTCCGTAAATCAGACCTAATCTACGTTGAGGATGTGAGGCAGTTTGCCTTCAGTCCCGGCCTTGCGGCTGTCTCGCCGAGGCATCTCATCGATGCCCTCAAAATAGTCTTCGGGGACTATTAAACGGGAGAAGATATGCCAAATTGCAGTACGTAAAAAAATGGGGAGGCCAGGGTGCTGGCAATAGCAACCTTAAAAAAGCCTCCCCAGAATTTTTCTCCTCCACCTCCTCAGGGGCTGGATTAGTTTCCGTGCTCTCCATGGCTTGATTGTACCATCATTTTTTGAAAGGTATTAGAAACGAGTTGTCACAAGCCTTAGTGTGAATTTAAGGTATTCTTGGGGATTTGTGAACATTTCTGGATGGGAAAATCTCATGCAAAATTCTAGCACCACGCTCTCTAACTTGTCATGGGTTACATGATGATACATCCTTCTGATGAATGTACGCAATACCCCAAACATGCCTTCAATTTCACTTGTCTTTTCAAATTCAAACTTTGAGTGAATATCTCTTTGGTGGGTAACCGGCCACCAGTGGTCAATTTTCTTGTAAATTGAGGCCCCATCGGTCATTAGTGTGGTGTCGGGCTTTATGTAGCTTTCTAAATACTCCCAAGCATCTTCTCTTTTGGGGAAGTCTTTTGTCATTCTGTATGCTACTTTTCTTGTTCCAACTTGTTTACCCAGAAAGAGCGCCCTTGTGTCTTTCCTGCCTCCAAAGTAGGCCTCATCAAGCTGAACCAGATGTCCCAGTACATCCTGATCCTGGGGTAAATTACTTCTGAATTTCTCAAAACACCTCCTTGTGGTTACAACAGACAGGCCACTGATTAAGGCGGTGTTTTACAGGGACCTGGACAACCCAGCACCAGAGGACAAGCCAGAAGTCCTGCAGCGGCAGTTTTGTATTGCTGAGCCAAGTGTGACTGGTCAGGCTGAACCTGCCGCGGCAGAGGGCGCACCTGTACCTAACCTCCTCAGAAAACACTTTTCTTGAGTCACAGTTAGGGCAATGAATAGTGGAGCCAAATACACATCTATGCTTTCTGATTTTAGCCTCACTTGGTATCCGATTGAGTTGATACAACATACACAGTATGTGTGACTTTGTGACAACTCGTTTACATTACCCTTTTGAAAGGGCTTGACATTTTCTCCTTGCAATTTTATAATTTCCTTGCAATGGTTTATACAGCAACAGTTACAAGTAAAAGGCAATTTACTATTCCAGCTAAGCTTTTCGAGAAGGTTAATTTTGAGAAAGGCCAGCGGGTGGTTGTTGAAGAGGAAGACGGGACTCTCAGGATAAAAAAAGCAAGTGATTTGGTAGAAGAATTAGCTGGCTCCGTTAAAATGCCAAAGAGACTCAGAGGGCTCTCTGAAAGGATCCTTATAGAAAAGGCAAAAGAAGAATATTTTAAAAATAAACAGATTTAATGATTTTTATTGATACGAATTATCTTCTTCGTTTTCTTCGAGACGACATTCCGGAGCAGTCTAAAGTTGTCAAGGCATTATTTTTGTCCGCAAGCGGGGGGGAGAAGAAACTGTTCACATCCACCGTGGTATTTTTTGAGATATTTTGGGTAATGAAGAGTGTTTATGGCCAGGAGAAAGAGAGGATTGTAGACCTCCTACGGAAAGTCCTGAGCCTGAATTTTATCGACATAGCAGACAGAGAGATATTATGGAACTCACTTGAGTTGTTTGGCAAAACAAGTCTTGAGCTTGAAGATTGCTACAACATTGCTTTTGCAAAGGAGCACAGGATGATGAGTTTTGCCACTTTCGATAAAAACGTACAAAAGACTCTAAAAAGGCTTGAAAAATGGCCTGCAGTGAGATGAATTGCATGGGGAGGCCAAGGCGCTGGTGACAGCGACCTTAAAAAAGCCTCCCCAGAAAACCTTTCTTAGCTTGACGCCTTATCGTGATGAAATGTCTTTTGTGATCGTGGCGAACTCTAATTTCTACTTCGTAAGTTTCCGCGACAGCTCTTATAATTTTTTCGAGTTTCACTTCCAAATTTTGAACATCCGGAACTGGAAGGACTACGGTCACGGAGCTTGAGTGATCTTCGTTTATCTCGAACTCGTCGTATCCTCCTCCGAGATAAAGAGCATCGACCAATGCCCTCGCCGCTTCTTCAAGCATTTCCTCCTCCTTTTTTGTAAACGTGTCTCTGGTATTGTACACTATATACGCTATCGTATCGCCCGCACATATAAAAATAGGAGGGTTGTCATGAAAGTAGGAGTAGACGGGATCGAAATTGCAGGGCGCATTTCCCTTTTACGCGGGGATTGCGATTGTGTTGTGATCTTCGATGATGGCGACGAAAGTTGTTTGAACATCATTTGTTGCAATCGTGATGTCGAAGGGTTTGTGTTCGAAAGACTGGATGAGGCTCGCATTGGAGGTGATTTGCCTCTTAAGAAAGTCGTCTTTGGAGAGACCTCGCTGGTACTTCCGGCCAAACCACTTCTGTGGGTGCCTAAACCACTCAGCGGCAAAGAGGAGTTTTGGTTGAGATCGATGTGTGTCAAGCTGAGAGCGTCGGGATACATAGACTTTCGTGCCCAAGGAAGGCGATTTATGATGCCCCTTCCGGTTCCTTCCCCTCAGTCAGAGATCGCATAAATGCAGAGGGCAAGTGGTGAGAGCTCGTCATTGAGACTCAATAATCCACTTGCCCTCCTTTTTTTGTATGCTACACTGCTACATAGCGCTGTAGCAGAGCAATAATCCAAATAATCATGGACTGGCTTTACGAGAAAAAGTTAAAGAGGCTGGACAAGCTCACTGAGAAAGAGAGGATAGAGTTGATGTTTGATCTCATTAACGCCTTTGGCAAGGTGAAAGGATCGGGGGAGGCGGCCCTGTTGTTGCAGGATCTCCTGACCGGAAGCGAGATAAAAAACTTGGCAAAACGCCTGAGGATTGCCAAGCTGATTTTGGCCGGAAAATCGCAGAGGGAAATAGCGGACGAGCTCCATTGCAGTTTTGCAACAATTACAAAAGTTGGATTATGGCTTGATCAGGGAGGGGGAGGATTTGAAAGGGTTATTAAAAGGCTTCCTCGGAAGTATGATATTCCGACGGTAAACCGCAGCCGGGGAATTCCAATAGAATTCCAGGGGCCGCAGGTACTTGCAAGACTTGTCCAATATGGAATTTCAAAATCTCAGGACAAGAAAGTTAAAAGGTTCATTAAAGCACAGGAATCAAAACGTCTGACTGACAAAAAACTACAAGAGCATTTTTCAGATTTCTACAAAAAGACAAAATAAAGACCCCGATCACTACAGCGCTATGTAGCACTGTAGCAAGCAAAGCTGATAGTAATTGAAACTTCTTTGGATGTACTCTTCTCACTAGTCGTTAACTCTCTTGATTTCTGAAAGGGAAAGGGCATGCACATTGACGCGGTAGCTATTCTGATCGCAAACGCAACGACTGCGGCTGTTTTTATGAAGTTCTACACGCCACGCTGGCCGGCGGTTTTTGCCTGCTTTCTGCTCAGTGTTTGCCTGGTTTGGCATCTTAGAGCATTGAGTAAAGAGGAGAAAGACCGGCCATGAGGCCCACCTAAAGTAATTTAAAGGTGGGCCTCAAACTATTTGAGCTCAACTGTAGCCCCCGCGGCTTTCAGTTTTTCCGCCGCTTCCTTTGCCTCATCGGGCTTGCCGTCTTTTATTATTTCCGCCGGCAAGTTCTCCGTCAGGTCCTTGGCTTCCTTGAGACCAAGATTCTGGTTAATTTCCCGAATGGCTTTTATGACGGCGATTTTATTGTCTCCGGAGGCGGTTATGACGACTGTGCCGCCACCCGTTTCAGACGGAGCTTCGCCTTCATCCGCTGAGGCGCCTTGCCCCGCTTGCGAAGGTGCAACCTGAGCCATTTGCGGGGTTACCCCAAGCTTGTCCTGTAGTGCTTCAACAAGCTCACTAAGCTCAAGAACGGTGAGCCCTGAGACCTCGTCGACTATTTTCTCCACCGCGTCAGACGCGGTTTTGTTTGCTTTTTCTTTTCCTTCTTTTTTGTCTGCCATAAAATTCACCCCCCATCAGTTGGTAAATTTCTAATTTCTAATTAACCTAATTGACCTAACCAAGCACCAATAATCAAACATCAAATACCAAAAAATTGTTACGTTTAATTAGAAAATTAAATAATTAAATATTGTTTGGTAATTGGATTTGTGACTTGGTCATTTTTTAGTTCAATTAGAGCAATTAGTGTAATTAGATCAATTTGACTTTGCGTTCTGCAAAGTCCATATTAGTTTCTGTAAATTCCCCTGCAGTGTACCCAAGAGGCCATAGATTGGCGCTCCAACTCCCCCCACAACTTGCGCGTAAAGCCCCTCGCGGCCCGGAAGCTTTGCGATTTTTACGAGACTCGCCCCGTCCTGAAAAGTCCCCTCCACAATTGCGCCCTTCATTCTGGCAAGCTCATTTTCTGCGGTAAACCTGCCAAGAATTTGGATTGGGGAGACCGCATCCTCGTCTGCAAAAACAACCGCGGTTTGACCGGTTAAAATCTCTTTGCCGAGAGCCTCGGGCGGGGCCTTTGCGCCGACTCCCGCAAGCTTGAGAAGCGTGTTTTTGGCAACTGTTATTCTGTTTCCTTCGGACTTTAGTTTCGCGCGAAGGTCAGACAAAAGCGCGACGCTCATGCCTGAATAGTCCACAAACACGGTGGAGCGGGCACTCTTAATGCTGTCCGCAAGCTCGGCAACGGCCTGCTTTTTTTCTTCTTTAACTTCTGCTTTTGGTGGCATGTGTTTGATGATTGATGACTGATGATTAATGATTAATGAAAATCATAAAAAAACGCGCCAATAAGGCGCGCACTTGCGCCTCGGGAAGGTTTATCCTGAGCAATGTCGAAGGACTTCCTGTCTTTGGCAGACATATGTTAACAGACATTCTTGATTAAGGCAACATGGGCAGTGGGCGGATATCATGGAAGTCATGGAAGCGGAAGAGGTGTTGAAGGAGACGGAGGAGCTCTTGGAGAACAGGAGGGTTGAGATTGAAATAGACAGCGTAGATATTGATGTGGAATTGAGGCACCTTTTGGTGACCAGCATGCGGCAAAGGACGGATGTGTTTTTCGAGAGAAGACGGTATCTTGAGAAAGCGAAAGTGCAACAGGGCATGGCCCGCGCATTGTCTCTTTTGGGGAGGGAAAGGGAAAACCCCGAGGACAGGGGCAAATGGGCGGATGACATTAATGGGGTGTTGTTTGAAAACGAGGACTCATTAGTTAAAGGCTTAAAGAGTGAGGCGGGCAAGAGAACGATGCGGGATAATCTGATAGGAGTGATATCAGCCCTCACTTTCCATAGGCTTTTGCGCGAGGCGGACGCGAATGTATGCCCGATATTGACACAAATACTTTCAACCCCCGAAGAAGATGTAATAAAAAAAATTGACTTCAAATTTGAAAGAGAGGGAAAAATAACACTAATTCAGCTCAAATCAGACTCGCGCGGAAACATATCTATTGAAAAGATAACGGAAGCGCGGGAATATGTCTGATTGAGCAAAAGCGACGCAGAAAAAATTCTCGACGCGGCGAACTCCCTACGGAACGCCGGTAAAACCGTGGATGCGTTTGCCGTAACAGTTCCCGCTTATGACTCGGAGGGAGTCCAAAATATATTTGGAGATCCCTCAAGGGACGTGGTGAAGAACTTTTTGAATGAGGCGAGGTCGGAAAAAGAGGCCAGAAAAGAGGCCATGGAGTGGCTGAAAAGGTTGGGATTGGAACTCCCGGAGAAGGAGATAAATTTCCTACTCACTACTCAGAAATAGAAAGCCTCACACTAGGGCCCATGGTGGAGGCGAGATAGGCCTTTGTAATTTGATTTTTTCCAACCGCCCTGAGCACGGCCTCGACGTTTTCCACAAGCCATGAGTCATTAAAGCTCACTTTACCCACCGTGAGGTGAATAAGCGGCGCCTTTGGCTCGGTTTGTACCGTAACAGCGTTCCCCGAGAATTTCTCGGCTTCCTTGGGATCTTTTATTACCGTCCCGTTTTTCGGATTGGGCATGAGGCCGCGGGGCCCGAGCACTTTTGCAAAAGGCACAAGGCGGGGCATCATCTCCGGCGTCGCAAGAAGAATGTCAAAGTCAATTTTGCCGCTTTCAATTTTCTTTATCGTCTCCTCCTCGGCCACCTCAACCCTCTTTGCCTTCCCTGTGGAATGAGCTAGGGTCAGCCTCTCTTTTACTTTCTCTTTTTTGCTTACAATATGCAGTTCCACCGAACCATCAAAGGATGTCGTTGAAGTTTCTTTTACAAGTTTCACCGCATCCTCTGTGGAATAAAGCGACTTGTCCACTTTGGCGGCGGCTTCACGGTACCTGGCGCCTCGTGTCTTCTTGCCGTGCCTTACTGGCTTGGCGGATTTAGAAATGTTTTTTTCCTTCTCCGCTTCACCGGATCCTGACTCCGCTTCTTTTTTACGAGGCTTTTTTTCAAGACTCTCGCCGATAACTTTCGTCTTAGTCTGTCCCATTTATTTTTACTCCCATTGACCGCGCCGTTCCCGCGACAATTTTTTTGGCGGCTTCAATGTCCGCCGTGTTCAGGTCGGCCAGTTTCTCTTTTGCTATCTCTTCCAACTGCTCGCGTCCGAGCTCTCCCGCAATGGTTCTCGGCACGTCTCCGGAGCCCTTTTCTATTCCCAATTTTTTCTTTATCATGTCCGCGACGGGTGCAAGCTTTGTCTCAAAAGTAAAGGTTCTGTCTTCATAAATGGTGATGACGGCCGGCACAACATTTCCCTTCATCTCCGCCGTCCGGTCGTTATACTCTTTTACAAAGTTCATGATATTCAGGCCGTGCTGGCCCAAAATGGGGCCCAATGGGGGAGCGGGGGAAGCCTCAGCTGCCTTCAAATTAACTTTAACTGTGGTTTTTATTTTTTTTGCAGGCATTTCCGATTACTTTGTAATCTCCCTCAAACGATGAGGTGAGTGTATTATATATCTCTATTAATTTGAAGTAAAGCGGGGGCAGTTTTGTATCTTTTTGTCTGCCCCCTTTGGTTGGGTATCAGGACTGAGCGCTCATTGCAATCTCCACGTTTGAGAATCCACTCATATTCGCGAGGAGATGATAAAATCCAGTTGCAGCTTCAGCCCCAATGTCCCCCGGGAGTTCAATCCTGATTTCCGGCTTCTCCCAGCCCGATGGCCCTCCGCCGTGTCTAAATTCCACCTCAATGTCTTCGTCTTTGACGAATGGCCTACACACAAAGATGATATGCGGCCCAATCCATTCACCATATTTCGGTACGTCTGCGCCGTATAGACCGGATAAAACGACGTTCGCTTTCAAGATGTTACTCCTTTAGTTAGTAACTTTGTGCGATAGATATATTATACACGAAAATCTCCTAAAGTCAACACTATGGGGACCTACACCTTCTGCACCTGTAAAAAGTCTAACTCAACCGGAGTTTCGCGGCCGAAGATGCTGACAAGCACTTTCACTTTCCCTTTTTCCTCATCCACTTCATTGACGGTTCCCAGAAAATCATTAAAAGGCCCGTCCGTGATTTTAACCGCCTCTCCCTGTGAGAGCTTTGTCTTGAAGCGCTTAGCCGGGGAGCTGACGAATTTTTGAATGTTTGCCACCTCCGTATCGGAGAGGGGGGTGGGCTTATTGCCAACGCCCACGAAACCCGTTATGCCCGGAGTGGTCCGGACCGCAAGCCAGCTTTCATCATCCACAACCATCTTCACAAGGAGATATCCGGGAAAAATCTTCTCTTTTATGGTTGACTTCCTGCCGCCGCGGACAACTATTCTGTCTTGGGTTGGAACAAGGAGCTCAAATACATTTTCAGTAAGCCTCATCGAGTCAACTCTCTGCCTCAATGTTTCGGCCACCCGCGCCTCATGTCCGCTTGACGTGTGCACCACATACCATCTGGCATGTTCATCTCCTTTTTTACTAATAACTATATGCCCGGGAACTTTCTTTTTCCCGGTCCCTCGCTCGTCAATCGGGCTGGGAGTGGATAAAATGTTTTTTTTCATCTCGCAATTACTATTTCCAAAAGCTTTGCAAAGCCGATATCAAGAGCACCAAGGAAAATTCCGACTATCCCCGAGATAACGATAACCGTGAGAGTGAGTTTTAAGACATCGCGATTCTCCGGCCACTCCACTTTGGAAAGTTCGGCGCGCACTTGGGCAAGATAATTGACCACGGGCCTCATAACAGGCGCATTATACCATATGCCCCACGCAACTACACACCGGGTGTGTATGTGAGGCTACACACCGGGAACTTGTTCATCGACAGCCATCACTGCCTCATTTTCTCAAGTTCTATATTGTGCCTCTTGCGGTACGCTTTCTCTTTTCTTTCCTGAGACTTTTTCTTGTAGCGCTCACGCTCACGGAATTCAGGGATAAGACCGGAATCAATCACCGCTTTCCTGAAGCGAGCTATCAAGCGGTCGTCGCTCTCTCCTTTTTGTTTTTTGACAAATACCATTTAGTTTTATCGCCTCCCTTCGAATTATGCCGGTGTCTAAACAAGTTTTATGAATCATAAATAAAACACCTCTGTCGTTATTGTAACATTATCAGGAAGTTGTTTCATCCAAGCATCAGCCTCATGGGCCTCAGTTTCCTTTTGAATGGGTCAACCATCAGCCCCATGTTTTCAAGGGTGATGGCTCCAACGAGCGCGCTATCTCCACGCTTTCCGATTACCACGGTGGAGGGGGCTCGGTCGCCGTTTATTTCAATCATTGCATGGCTCAAGTCTCTCTCAACAACGGTCCCGTCCGCCAGAGTGAATTTTTGTGTTTTAGTGGGCTTAAGATCCAGTTTTTTGCTCATTGAATAGGGGATTACTGTAAATCCCGCGCCCGTGTCCACCATGAAATCCCCCGAAAGACTCTTTTTGGGCTTTTCTATGTTTGCGACAGTGACTTCGACGTTTGTAATCCCCATACTCTAAGTGTACACTACCGGTTCAATTGTTTCAGAAGCGCTCCGCTTGCGGCGAGAAATGAGAGCCCGATAATTATCAAAGCGGGACCGGAGAGAAAGCCAAATACTTTCTCAACTCCGAGAATTAAAAGCGCCAATCCCGAAACGCCGACAAAGCCCGATAGAAAATGACTGTTTCTGATTCTCTGGATGGGCTTTCTTTTTCCGAGAGAAGCCTCCATTCTTTCAGCCAGCTCATCGGCCAGTCTGTCAGGATCGGTGTAAACCCTCTTTATTTTTTGCTCGGCTTTTTTAAGAGGCATAGCACTCTAATAATATCAGAATGACGGGCCGGAAACTACAACATTTGGCCATGCGGTAATTTTCCGCAAAAGTGCTTTGTAAAAAGTTCGGTAAATTTTAAGAGATTTCTTGCGGGGAAACGCGATGAGTTATTATACTCAGAATAGTATTTATAAAGCTTATTTACGGGACAATCTCCTAAGTCAGTTGGTGGGCGTATTTTCCGTTTGCTTCCACTTTTCCCTTTTTAACCAATTCGCGCGCGAGCCAAAGCCATGCAATAGCATTTTTGACCGTCAGGACATCGCGGGAGACGTTTTTTCGGGCATCATGGCTCATCTTTAAGTATAGGGATTTTTTGGTCAGGAGATTGTATATGTGCTTGGCTACGGCCCGTGTGTCTCCGGTATTCACAACGTACCCGCCCTCGCCATCTTTGACTTGAAGCGGCATTCCTCCGGCGTTATATACAATCGTCGGGATTCCCTTCATCAAAGCCTCTGAAATTTTTATTTCAAAGCCCTCCTTGTGGGAAAGTTGCAGGCAAACAGTTGATTTTCTGAGGAGCGTGTTTAGGAGCTGGTCATAATGAGGCAGCCTTATTACTTTTGTGTCTTTTTTGAGGGATTTGTATTTTGGAGAGGACAAAAGCTCCATGATAAGATCAAATATCGGCACTCCGTCCGGATCATCCACGGAGCCGTTTCCCGCTATCACAAGCTGAGGCGGGGCAAGATTGCGTTTCCTCAGCTTTATCCTAAGTCTGTGGTATGCATCGATAACGTCCGGAATTCCTTTTGACGGGTCAAATCGGGCAATCTGAATGATATATGGCCGGGCGTGGTCGAGGGGAGTCTGGCCGCTGTCCGCCAGTATCTTATTGACCATACGAGTGTAGTAGTCAATCTGGTCATGGGGAAGATCTTTGTTGAGTCCGTCCAAAGGGTCGGTCGTGGCCCCCATGTAGACAAGCTTTTTGTGCTCAACATCAAGTGGAACAAACTCAGGTATCGGATGGGCCACAAATACGTCATGGCCTCTTATGTTTTCTTTTATGAATTGCCAGCTGATATGCTGAGGCGTATCCGGAGCATCCGCCAAAGACGCGATGAGCTGTATGTGGGATCTATAGATTATTTTGGCGTTAGGGTTGTATTCTTTTATGTAGCCGGTAAGGCCGGAGGGTTGGGGATCGTCTATTACAATGACGTCGCTTCTTTTGATATGAGGCTTGAGGCGCAAGGCATTCTTTCTGCTCCAGTCAAGAAACTTTTTACGGTCGGCTTCTTCAAGGGTGATGCCTTTGTCAGAGTTTACGTTCTGCAGTATGTTGTGAAATTTAGTTTTTGTGATTTTGAATATTTCCGGGTCATCCTGCATGACGTGCCAATGAGCATTGACCTTGACTAGCTTGAATAGTCTCATCAGGGCATGGCGCATCAGGGCAACACCGCCGCCCTGCGGAGTGGCGCTGACAAACATCAAACGCTTGCCCTCAAAGTCTTCGGCAAGCTCCAGAAGTTTTCTGAATTCCGCCGGCGGAGTAATTGCTTCAAAGTTTTCAAGGCGGGATAGAGGAAAAACTCTGACCCCGTTACTTTTGAGTGTTTTTGCGGGGAGCGCGTTATAGCGGTCAAACATACCGCTCACTGTGAGAGCGGATTTTTTAGCCATCTCAAGAGGGGGGATGCCGATGGGGCGCGTGAATATGGGGACAATATCCATATCAAGCCAGAGCTTTGAGCGCAATTTTGCCTTAGAGCCATGGCCGGAAATTCCCGCGCCTATGAAATTTGCGTCGCGCGTTCTTTCGTAATCTCGGAGCCATGACATTACACTTGCAACGATGTCCGTTCCAATGGGGACGTGTTCCGCCACGTCAAAGCGCTTGCGGTTTACGAGACAAGCAATATAAAAGCCGCTTTTTTGCAGGTGGATGCCTGCATAGACGGCTTTGGGCAGTTTCACTCTCACAAACTCACTATATACATGAAGTGTTTGTCAGCGCAAGCAAATCACAAATTTCTACACTACAAACAATTACAATTACAATTACAACATGCGAAGTCCCAGGGGTGTGAACTCATCACACCCGGCGGGTGTGATTTGAACGATCAAAAACTACATTGGCCCACATTTGCATTGGGGACTTGAGGAATATTTATCTGAACATTTGTGTTTTTCTCATAGCCCATTAGGTGACTTCCTGCAACGTGCGTAGGATGACTGCTGTACTCCGACGGAGATACCATGTCGGCAGTCATTTCTATAAGTTCGCTAAGTAGAGTAGTGTAGGTAAATTTACCACTGCCGTCCGTGTTTACGGTAGCATAGGTGCTGTAATTTGAAACATTTGTGATCCTCACGGGAACATTTCCAATTCCGCTTTCTGGGCTGTCCATAAAGCCGCTACAATTATTGTCGGAGAAAACATAACCTCAAATGGTTATCCATGTGCCCGGCGGGGAAGTTACGTTTTTGGCACAGACGTCAGTAAAGGTGTCATCGGAAAGCTTCAATTGCAATCGCACAGTTTTATTGCTTCCAGCAATCAGGTTTGTGGTGACTTGGGCATTTGAAGAGCTAAAATCATGATCCCAAGTCCCGTTATTATCCAAATCCCACCTTGCCTCTTTCATGTATCTTCCACCGGAAGTTGATAGCCCGTATACCAGCTTAACTTCGTTGGGGTTTGAGCCGGCAAGTGTATTTATTTGGCAAGTTCCCGTATAGACTTGTGCTTTCGGAGCCGGAGTGTTTGTCGGTGTGGCTTGAGTTTTCGGATTTAGAGTGGGCTTGGGCTTTTGGGAAGTAGGGGCGGCAGGTGAAGTAGGAGTAGGGGCGGCCTCCTGCGAGGAATCTTGATTTAGTGAATTGTTAAGAGCTTCGTTTATTTCTGGACTCTTTTTGTATGAGCTGTAAAAAACACCTCATGCGATAGCAAAAATAAGTATAGGAATTATTAAAAGCGGCACAAGATGTATGACACCTCGGTTCATATCGTCAGTATAACAAATTTATCACACTTTTTTGTAACTGTAATTTCTACAATAGGTACGAAGCATCAGGGGTGTGAACTCATCACACCCGGCGGGTGTGATTTGCGATTTACTCCTCCGAAGCGTGGTTTGCTAGGGCAAGTGTTTTAGAATCTCCTCCGTTTTGGGGCGATCACGGTAATTTTTGCCGATATAACGCCAGATAATTTTTCCATCAGAGCCAATCACAAACACCGAGGGTAAGGCGTAATCTTTATGTTTCCCCTTCAAGGCAGACATGTCAAGCATCTCTCTTTTGACAACACGGACACCAAATTTATCAATAATCTCGCTCTTCTTGTCCGACAGCAGGCGGTAGCCAAGCTCAAGCTTTTTCAGAAGTTCGCTTCCTTTTTTTATCTCCTCATTGCTAATCGCAACCGGAATGGCATTCTTTTTCTCAAACTCCCCCAAATGAGACGATATGTCGGCAAGCTGTTTTGAGCACAAAGGGCACCAGCCGCCGCGATAAAAAACCAAGACTGCGCTTTTATTCTCATTCAGCAGTCTTTGAAGCGAAACGGGATTATTTTTAACGTCCGGTAAACTAAAATCAGGCGCCCTCTCTCCAACTTGTGGTATCTTGTCCATGCACTCTAACAATAACAATCGTGTCAAGTTCAACTCCAACCGAGACAGTTTTAACCAAGGTGTGCCAGATTGACCTCGTCACCGTCAGACGGGGTTGGCACCAATTTCTAAAGCAGGCAAAATCCCAGAGGTGTGAACCTATCACACCCGCCGGGTGTGGCGGGGTGTGGCGAGTCATTCCCGCTGTGCAGAGTTGTACGAAATAATTCGAACGCAGTTTCGAGAACACGGAGCGGCGGCTGCCGCCTACCAGCCGCCGCGTTATTTTTAGAGGCCTGGCGGCCTCGTTTTTATTTTCCTGCGCGCAATTTATTTATACTCGCCTTTGGCGAGAGAAAATACAATTTGTCTTCGGCAACATGGGCTTGACGCCCATCCCGCCTTGCGGCGGGAACATCTATTCAAAATTTTCAAATTTAAGGTATAATTCGTCTGAAAATGAAGGATAGAGAACAATTTCGTATTATAGATTCCTCGTTAGGTAAAAAAGAAAATTTTGTCGAGCTTGAGATCGGCGAAAGATTATCAGTTCCCTTTACAGGTGGAGAAATTATTTTTGCTACTGATAGTTTGGGAGAAAGAGTAGTTATAAAGAAACCAAGGGATGACGATCAGGCAAAACATGAATGGGATGGGTTACGCAGAGTTGAGTCAACGGGTATCTCGATTCCCAGGCCAATTGCACTTATAAGTTACTCAGCTGATCAACTGGCAATTTTATCAAGCTTTATTGAAGGCGACAATTTATATTACAATCCAAACCCCAGTATTAAGTCTGAAGTTGGTAGGCAGGTTAAATCACTACACCAGAACGCTCAAGTTGAAGGTGGTACATGGGAGTCCACAGGTAGAAGTACATTTGTGTATTATGATAGGTATATTTTTCATTGGACCCACGGAGGATTAAAAGAATTGCAGGCGGATAGTAGGACGGCGTCAGTTTTGGGCAAACTAATTGGCACTGCTTCTGATTTTTGTCAAAACTCGAAGCCAGTTTTTAATCATAACGATTTACACGATGGTCAGATAATTGTTGATGGAAATAATCATCCAACGATTATAGATTTTGGTAACTGGATGGAAGAAACTTGGTTAAATGAGATTGGTTATCATTTATTTCATCTAATCAGAACCGATAGAGCAGAAACCGATGATTTTTCTAATTTTCTGAATGGCTATTTTAAAGATAGAAAAATGTCAGATACAGAAAAGTCAAACCTGGCGTTTTATCTGCTTTTTATATCATCAAGAGCATTGAACTATTTTTACAACCGACATAGTTCATATTTGTCAACTGCTCAAGAGACTCACGAAAAAGTACTGGGCCACGTCGATAACGAAAGAATCTGGAAAGATATTTAGCTGCTTTTTTTGGCTGTAAACTTAAGGTGGGAGTAATCGTTTATATAATTCACTTTCCAAATTTTTCTACTACTACTGTATATCAAGAGTGAAATTCCGGTATGATTTATTGTTAGCGAGTTAATAGTGTTAGCCATTGTATAGTCGGGGTAATTTTTACCCAATAAAGCTATACTTATAAAACATCTGATAAACATATCGTGTGATATTGTTAAAACTCTTTTATCTTGATAATTTCCTTCTAGAAATTTTGCAAACTTGGAAGCACGTTTCAAAACCCCTCTTATAGATTCCTCTTTGTTTTTGAATTTCCAATCTAAGTTTTTATAATTTTTGTAATATTCTTCAACATATTTTTGGGAGATGTCACTGTCTCTGGCTGCACCGTACATTTGGGGTAGTTGTTCTCTTTCGTGTATATAGTCGAGCGTCTCATTTTCAACCCCAAGATTTTTGGAGATAATTTCAGCTGTTTTCTTCCCGCGCTCCCAACTACTTGAAAAAATTTTATCTAAACCAGAAAATCTCGATCGCTTGCTTAATACTTCAGCCTGTTTTTCACCAAGTTTTCCAAGTTTGGAGTCTGGGGTTTGCCAGTAACCATTAGAGGTTTCACTTTGAGCGTGTCGAACAAAAAATAAAAACATCTGTTTGTAAATTATATAGTCCCGATGGCGATAACTCCAATTACACTTTCGTCGATCTTGTCAAAATCAAGCAATTTGTTTAACCCATCGTCAATAAATCCTCCAATTGAACACGCCCCTAATCCAAGTTCTGAAGAAATTAGACTTATGTTTTGCGCGTAATGACCGTACTCGGTGTAGATATGTCTTAAACCCCTGTCTCCATATTTATCTTCAGTCCTATCAAAAATCGCTGAAACAATTATTAGTGCTGATGCTTTTCGAATCCACGGCTGATCGAATTGTTTCATGGTTGTATTAAAAAAGGGTGCTTCATATAGTTTTTCCAAGGAATGACTTTTAACATGATAGTGGTATATTGCAGGTTTTATTGTTTTAACGCTAAAAACAAAAGGATAAATCTCCAGCGGATACCTTGCACCTGCAGACGGATAAAATCTTTTGTTTTCCTCTTTTTTGAAGGCAAGTTTTTTTAGACCACCCGAGTAAAATAACAAGTCTGAGAAAGGTTTTATATCAATAGGTTTTCTTAAAAAATCTCTCTTCGACTCTCTTTGTATCAGTGCGTCATTCAAACTCCATTTTGGTTTAGTAGGGGTGGGCAACAAGACTTGTTCCATTTTGGGATATGCTTTGTAATAAACTTTCTTCCACTGTTCGGGCCAAGTATGATATGGAGTTTTCTTATATTTACTAAAATCTTCTATTTTTGTGTTGTTATTAAACACCCTTGAGTTTGGGAGTTTTAATGTTTCTATAATATCCTCAAGTTTTTTATTTTTCATAATTACAAAAATGGGTGTGGGTAAGAATTTAGGCTTTTACTGCTCTTGTATCCTAATGCCATTGGAACGCTTTTCAACCTACTTCCTCCAAATAAAGGGTATTTCTCGTTGAGGTATACAGGCTGCATACCCGGTATTATAACTTTTACTACCTTAAAGGGAATATCCTTAAAATATTTAGAAGTAATATCTTTGTAATAAATTTCATAGCCCTTTTTCGCTAAGACATTTTTTAATTTTGATAATTGGCTCTGGTCATTAATATTTTGACTTATGGGTTTAATCTTTATATTGTCTAAGTTTTGAGTAAAAAAAGATAGCTCTTGTATTGATTCGGGAGAGTACCAAAATAATCCTCTGTTCTTAATACTAGAATTCTCAATTAATTCCTTCTTCGTGACTTTTGTCGGTTTTTGAATATATGCTTCACGAATCCAAGTTCTGGTGTGGAAGGCTTCATTAATAGAACCGATAATTGCTTGTTCTACGTTCAGATGAGTTTTGAGACCCACTGATACAGCTTTGCTTAAACCTGAACGATCAATAATCACAGAAGCAACGCAGGGGATCTCCAAGTCCGTCATTATGTCCAAAGAAAGTATCTCCATGTTATATCTCTGACCAATTTTATAGAGAGATTTTATTTCTTTGTTATCTGAGGATGAGAGATCAAATCTCCTCGGTTTTAGTTTATTTAGATAAAAGATCATGAAAGCATCTCGTTCTAAAATTTCGTATATTCCACTTAAAATTGCTGAATCCAACGAAAAGTGCCCTGCCGCCCCTGTGCTGATTGAGGGATAAATAACTGGCTCTTTTTTAGTGGACTGATAAGAAAGATATATTGCTTGACAGGGAACAAGACGAGTCGTCTTATTTGATATAGACTTTATTTCTGTCCACCTGAAGATAGAGTCCTCATGAATTAAAAATTTCTTATAATCTTTTTCCCTAAGCTGTTTATCCGAGAAGTATATGAATTTTTTTGGGTTAATTGCTTTTTTTTCAATGTCAGAGTATTTTCCTACGTAGTCCACTGTGGTTCTGAAGAATGCGAAGTTGTTATACCTTTCTACCGCTTCGGCTAGAGTTTTTAATACTGCATTTTCTTGAGAGAAAAAAGAAACCCCCGACGCTTTTGAATGAAAATGCCTACCATCATGTTTTAAATGTTTATCGGAGATTGTAGCAGAGTAGTGCCAGAACTTAGGCTCGTCGTAATGTTGTCTAACTCTTTCAAAAGACTCTATTAGTTTAACCTCTTTTAAGACCGGTTTGAGCTTTTCAATCAAATCAATAGTTTTATTCATAAAAAAATATTTTACCCATCAGACACTACTAGGCAGAACGACTAGTTCTCGAGAGGTTGCTATTAGTATGATTGGGCTAACTTATTTTAAGTTTTCAGCGCAATCACAACCACAACTTGCGCAGGAAGAACAACTTCCGCAGCTACCGGAACCGCAAGCGCAGCTTGAGCAATTTCCACAACTCTGTGCGCAGTCACCATTGGCTTTAGCACTTGTAGCTTTAGTATTTTGTTGTGGCAAAGCATCTTCTAGAACCCTTTCTCTTGCCTGAGTCCCCAGCTCGTTTTGTGATTGGAAACCAGTGGCTTCCGATTGGACTTGAGATGCTGTTGTTTCTAAAATTATTTCTTTCGTCAATTTACTCACCTCCTCCCATAATTCTGATGAGATTTTATATATTAAGTACTACATAGTCAAGTTATCAGTTTATTTTGGAATTTTTGCGTTTTTTGGAATGTTCGAGCCGACCTTTAACGAGGCCGCCAGGCCTCTAAAAATAACGCGGCGGCTGGTAGGCGGCAGCCGCCGCTCCGTGTTCTCGAAACTGCGTTCGAATTATTTCGTACAACTCTGCACAGCGGGAATGCCTCGCCGCGCCGGCGCCCGCGGCGAGCTCGGCAAAGCCGAAAATAAAGGAATCAAAAAACGCAAAAATTAGTCCCGCAGGCGGGACTTTCATATGCTATTGTTTAATTACTTCAATGCTCAAATATATTGCCTACTGTCGAAAATCCACCGATGAAGGCCGGCGCCAGGTTTTGTCCATAGATGCTCAAATTGCAGAGCTTAAAGAGTATGCAGCGGTTCACAAACTAAAGATTGTTGAAACTATTACAGAAGCAAAAACTGCCAAGTCTCCTGGCAGAGAGCAATTTGAGCAAATGCTTAAAAAGATTGAGAAGGGTGAAGCCGATGCAATTTTGTCTTGGCATCCGGACCGCCTCGCCCGCAATTCTATTGACGGCGGAAAGATTATTTATCTTTTGGATACTGGCCAACTTCTTGACTTAAAGTTTCCTAGTTTTTGGTTTGAAAGCACTCCACAAGGGAAGTTCATGCTTTCAATAGCCTTTGGCCAGTCAAAATATTACATTGACAATCTTTCCGAAAATGTAAAGCGTGGAATCCGCGAGAAATTGCGGCGAGGCATATGGCCAAAACAGGCGCCGTATGGGTATGTCAACAATCCCAAAACAAAAACTATTGATGTTGATTCAGAAAAATCAGAAGTAATCAAACAAGCTTTTGAGCTGTTTGCAAAAGGCAAAAAGTCTTTTACTCAAATTTGCGAGTTTCTATATGCTGGTGGAATCACTAAAAAAGGCAACAGAGTACTTCATGTCAATCAGGCCAGAAGCATTTTGACTAACCCTTTTTATATCGGGAAGTTTATATATAACGGTGAGTGGCACAAAGGAAGCCATGAGTGTTTTGTAGATAAAAGACTTTTTGAAGATGTTCAAAAGCAGATAAAGAAAATTGCAAGGCCGCGAAGACGCGGCCACGACTTTGCTTTTGTTGGCCTTGCTCGCTGTGGTGAATGCGGTGCTGCAATAACTGGAGAATCTCACAAAAAATACTACAAAAGAACAGACAGGGAAGTCGGGTATATTTACTACCGCTGCACTAAAAAAATTAAGCCTTGTGATCAAAAGTACATAAATCAAGAAAGTTTTGAGTCCCAGCTTCGCAAGGCCATTGCCAAAGTTTCTATTCCGGCTGATTGGGAAGCAGACTGGTTGGCAAGAAGCGAGAAAGATGAAGTGGTAGAGACGCAAAATCGTGTTCAAAAAATTCAAGAAATTGATAAGGAGATTTTTGAACTTGAGAAAAAGCTCAATACTTTACTTGATAGTTATTTGGAGGGAATAGTTGACCCCGAAAGTTACAAAAACAAAAAGAATGAATTTTTTGAAAAAAAACTGGTTTTGGAAGAGATGAAAGCTAAAATTGAAACCAATGGTTCTACTTGGCTCGAACCTTTTCGAGAGTTCATAATGGAGGCCGCAAATGCGGCCAAAATTGCGCGCAGGAAAAATAATTTGCATGAACTAGCCGTTCATGCAAAAAAGGTCGGCTCGAACTTCTTTTTGGAGGATACTCAGCTAAAAGCTGAGTATAACTTCGGCTTTGCCGAGCTCGCCGCGGGCGCCGGCGCGGCGAGGCATTCCCGCTGTGCAGGCCCGGAGGGAATCGAACCCCCAATGGCGGTTTTGGAGACCGCTGTTATACCATTTAACTACGGGCCTTTAATACGGAGTTAAATGATTCAAGCTTTGCTTATACCATTTAACTACGGGCCTTTAATACGGAGTTAAATGATTCAAGCTTTGCTTATACCATTTAACTACGGGCCTTTAATACGGAGTTAAATGATTCAAGCTTTGCTTATACCATTTAACTACGGGCCTTTGTAAAACTATTTACAATTTTCGTCTTTTAGAAATTTTTCCCTGTCAAATACGACCTCCTTTACCTAATGACAATCTGTCTTCTGTCAGGGGATTTATATGCATCGGGCATTTCTCAGGCAGAGTCAGTGGCTTGCCCTCCCGGCTGATTGTGCGATGATATGCCCATCTCTCGCACTCCGGCTCCTTGCACCGGAACCATTCGTATCCCTCCGGCGCATTGTAGGGAGGACGGAGCTCCTTGGCGGAATAGATATCGCGACTGGTAAAGAGCCTTTCGGGTTTACATCTCCCCAAAGCCTTCGAGGAACTGGGTGCCAACCTTTCCATGGCCATAGTGTTCTTTTTTCAGGTTGCAGAAAATGTGCTGCAAAGCTATTATACATGAAGAAATAAAGAAAGCCCGCGCCGAGTTGAAATAAGTATGTGAAATACTACTTCAACAATTAACGGCACGGGCCTTGTATAAAAACCGTTTCAGAACCTGAGGGGTAATGGCGGATCTTCTTCCGGCCAGATGGAATTTTCGTAAGCCGGAACGGTTTGGTCGTCGTTCCCCCAATTCTCTCCATCTGATTTCTCGATCTCCCGATCGCGAATTTCCTCCAATGACACCACCTCGACGAGGAAATACTGGCCATTTTGCCTGAATAGCCTTAACATTTTTTCCCTCCTTTTGGGAAAATATAAAAGAACAAAAAGTCGAAGTAACTCGACTTATGAGATACATTATAGTTTATTTTGGAACAAATATCAAGACGTGAAGACTACTTCAGCTTGACAGTCTCCTTGTGGCTCGTGTGTTTACGACAACGCTTGCAGTACTTTTTGAGGACCACTTTCTCTCCCTCTTCATTGACCTTGTTTCTGCGGGTCACATAATTTTGGGACTTGCAGTCCTGGCACACAAGGCCAATTATTTCGCGATTACTTTTTGCCATGATGGTTGGTTGGTCGCATGGTGGCTTGGGTTAATTGGTTAAATAGAGTTTTTTAAGCTACTGAGCATCTTAGCTAAGCTAACCAAGGCATTGTACCAGATTTCCTTCTGTTTTTCAGTTATCAATCTTTGTCGGCAGGCAACTTCAATGAATAGGCACGATTTCAAAACACGAACCTCTTGCAATTGACAGAAAGCGCCTAAAGTCTGCCTTTGATTTTCCACTCCCCCCGGCAATGTTCAGGCTTATGGATAATACTGCTCTTCTAAGCTGGTTCCCAAGAGAGTACTGATACTTGTGGGGCCAGCTTGAGGTTGTGCTGATCATTTCAGAAACGAGTTCTACGGCATCACCATAGACTCTCAAGTTTTCAAATCTAAATTTACCACTGATATTTTCCAAGTAACTAAGTAACCAAAGTACCAACTATCCATTCCCTTTGAGCCTAGGGAGGGAGTTGAACCCTCGGCCTCTTTCTTACCAAGAAAGCGTTCTGCCACTGAACTACCTAGGCTAAACTTGCCAAAGTATATCATAGGGAAATATAATGATACCCAATGAACCATCTGCCTCGGATAACTCATTTTTGGCAACTCGTTAGCCTTTTTACCGTGCTTCTTGCGGTTCCCGTTTCACTGGCTCTTGTGCAACAGGGAGTAAACTTAAGGCTGAGGGCCTCAGGCCAAAGAGACGACATTGAAATAAAAGTGGACGATTACAGGCATAAACTTCAGGATGTTAACGGAGACGGCGTCAGCAATTTTCAGGACTATGCGCTAACCTATCCTCAAGATGAAACTTAGATATCTTTCCCTTGCTCTTGTCTTCGTATCGATACTCCTTCTGTCCGGATCGGGAGCTTATTACTGGGGGTCCCTTAATTATTTCAAGGGGGTCCTCCGGACGGCCAACCCGGTACCCGCGGCACAGCTTGTGGCCGAGGACGGCTGGGTTGTGGGGGAAGAGGGAGAAGTCTCCGTCAGGCTTGATGCGGCCCCACCGGGCTCCGTGGCCTCCTACAGCATTGAGGTGTTATATGACCCGAGCCTTGTCCGCGCGGTGAGAGTGGAGCCCGGAAAGCTGTGGGCCAAGCAGAATCTTCTTGCGTCGGAAATAGATAATGAGTTGGGCCGCGTGAGCTTTGCCGTGGGCCGCGGACCGGGGCAGGAATTTACCCACGACCTTACTCTGGCCAAAATAATTTTCAGGCCGGTGAGCGGGGGGGTTGTGTCTATTGTCATGGAAAGCGGGCGCTCGGCCCTTTCTGAGGCGGGCGACGGCAAAATTTTGCCTCTTGCAAGAAGTGAAAAAATGGTAAACTTATTGGTGAAGAGATGATGGAAACTGCCCTTGTCAAAAGACTCGTCAGGGTTTTGGTGGTGTTTACCTCAATAGGTATATTCGCCACGGGCGTCGCGGGAGCCGCGGCCGATACAACGCTCAAGCTTTCTCCCAGCGCCGCAAGCCAGTCCGTGGGAGACACATTCACTGTGTCTGTGGAAATAGACACGGGAGTCAACGAAGTACTGGGCGTGGAGCACCATATAAGCTTTGACGCGACAGAGCTTACAGCGGAGGAGATAATTCCCGGGACATTCTTCGACAGCTTCGAGGATACGACGCCGGTCATCAGTAACACCTTGGGTACAATTGACTATACTATTACCGTGCCCGCGGGAGTGAGTGGCCAATCCGGCAAGGGAACAGTGGCAGTAATAACTTTTGTGGCAGAGCAGGCGGGTACTTCGACTATTTCGTTTGATAGCGACACGGTTGTCGCGGCAACCGGAGAGAGCGGGAAGAGCGCTCTTTCCTCGACTCTCCCCGCAAACATTACCATCTCAAGCTCCGGCGCGGTGGGCGGGGGAGCGCCTCCGGCGGCGACGACCAGTGGCACGCTTCCCGACGCGGGGATTGCTTCGCCCACGATAATGGCCTTTGGTATAGGGATTATTCTTTTGATGGGTTCACTGCTTTTGGCATTGTAATTTATAAGTGTGAGAACCAGGCTTCGACTGCGGACGCTTTTTATCTCCGCCGTTAGTGTTTCCCTTTTTTTGATAATTTTGTTTATCCCCATACACCCGAAAAGTGATAACCCAAGTACTTTTTTTGATAAATTGACCGGTTCGTTTACAAGTGTAAAAACCGGAAATTTTTCGCCGAAAGTGGAGGTGATGCTGGTCGGAGACGTGATGCTTGGGAGGACGGTAATGACCAAAAGCCTCGAAAAAGAAAATAATCTTTATCCCTTCGAGAAAGTTCGCACTGTGATGGCAGCGGCCGATCTTGTTTTCCTGAATCTTGAGGGGACGGTAACGGAGAGCTGTCCCAAGAATTTTAACGACCCCGTCTTTTGCACGCGCCCCCAGTTTCTTGCCGGGCTTGACTTGCCGGGGGCTGTGGTGGCGACTTTGGCCAACAACCACACTCTTGACTACCGAGAAGCGGGGCTAGCCGAGACCACATGGCACCTTGCTCAGAGAAATATCTTGTTCACGGGGCTTGGAAGCCTTACTACAGCCGAGATTGAAGGGACGACTTTTGGATTTTTGGGGTTTGACTGGTTTTCCGCCTCCGCCCGAGAGGAGGACTTCGCCCTTGTTCGCGAGGCAGACGCCGTGGTGGATGTACTGCTTGTAGGAGTCCACTGGGGAGAGGAATACACGCCGGAGCCAAAAGAACTGCAGAAGGCTTGGGCTGCGCGCCTTGTGGCCAGTGGAGCGGACGCGGTGGCGGGACATCATCCGCATTGGATTCAAACCGTTGAGATGATAAATGGCGTCCCTGTTTATTATTCTCTGGGAAACTTTGTGTTTGATCAAATGTGTTGTGACGAGACGAGGACGGGAATGGCGGTGAAGCTTACATTTCAGGATGGGAA
>Ga0210057_1000837_pt1 | contig 49221 bp, 37 predicted proteins | sample CryGeyCG2114_010_2_FD_183968 | JGI IMG/M metagenome (GOLD analysis project Ga0210057, IMG submission 183968) | Groundwater microbial communities from aquifer - Crystal Geyser CG10_big_fil_rev_8/21/14_0.10 (SPAdes) (version 2) | ecosystem: Environmental > Aquatic > Deep subsurface > Groundwater ...
TCCTTTTTCAAAGCCTGAGCCGCTTCGATCTTGGTTCTAACCCAATTAATACTCTTACTATATTCTTCAGCAAGATTTTTTAGGGTAGATCTCTTGTTAACGTACTTGTCCCAGATGACTCGCTCTAATTTGGCTTTTCTCTGTTTGTTTTGAAAGTAGCTTTTACAACTTTTGCAGTAGTATCTTTGACGATCCTCAACGATGCTTTTGCCCTTTTTTACACAGTTGTCGGAACCGCACTTCGGACAGTTTTTTTAGTCATTTTTACAGTACTCCGTAATTATCTAATTGATTATTGGCTCTAGTATAGCATAACTAGGTGTTTTTAGGTGCAATATTTTGCTATTAAGCCGCGTTTGCAGATTTTTTTATCAATATAAATTTGAATTTAATGTAGGGAGGGGAGTGCTACTGGACCTGATGAGGCGGCGGTCCAGTAGCACACGGGTGGGGATGGGAGACTGTCAGGCGCATTGGAGCACCCGATCAATCATTTCGAGTCGCTCACGGATTCTGCCGATGACGGAGACCGGATCGACGAGGCCCAGGTCGTGGTAGTCGTACACCAGCGAACCAGCTCCCAGCTGCACTGGTACCTGGGGATTGTCTTCGAGTCGACAGGACACAATCGCTGGTAGTTTGGGTGACAGGTTGAGCAGGTCGAGGTCGCCGCTGTTGCATGCGAGTCCGTCGACTCCGAGTTGCTTGACGCGCTTGATGCGTTTTCTCAATTCGGCCTGCAGTGCTACTCTGTCATAGTTGTTGCGATCGAACCGCGTCAACATCTTGACAACGGTATGCATATCGCCGAAGCGATGAGCAGTCAGTGTCGCGCTGGAGGTAGTGACACCGAGGTGGGTCACGCCGTGATCTCGGACGGACCTGATGGCATCATGGAACTGCTCGACAGTGCCGAACTCCTTGTCGTCAAGGGAGAGCTCGGCGTCGTAGTAGACCTCTTCGAAACCATGCAGTCGCGCGATCAGCGCGAAGGACAGGGGGAACTCGAAAGGTTGGCCAGGGGGGCAAACGATGGCCACTGATCTGACATGACCAGTGAGTCGCCTGAGTTGAACCAAGACAAGGCTGAGGCACGTGCAGTCAAGCTGCACGACGATCCTATCCAGTTGCGGTGCCAACGCAGTTCTCCTTTGCTTGGGCTCTCCACCACAAGTGGCGAAGTGAGCATACGATAACATTTTTAGCTATGAAACGCAAGACTTGTATCTTGATTCAATAAAACTCATTTGCTCGAAAACATCATTTGTGCAATTATTAATAGTGATTAGAAAATAGTTATTTATTTGAGGAATTGCTATGAACCTGTATCTAGACATCGAGACACTACCAGCTGGCGGCGAAGATATGGAGCTGATCAAGCAGTTTTGGGAAGAGGCAAAGGCTAAATCAAAGGCAAATGGTGGCATTAAAAAAACTCCGAGTGACTTTGACACCTTCTTTCGCAACACCTCTTTCCAGGGCGAGTTTGGTCGCATCTTGTGCCTGTGTTATGCCATCGATGACGCCGAGGTGGTCGGACTAGCAGGCGATGAAAAAGAGATTTTACAAAAATTTTGGGCTGTCGCCAAAGATGCCAATCTCTTCATCGGCCACAACGTGATGGAATTTGACTTACGATTCATCTATAAGCGCTCAATCATTAAGGGTGTTCGACCGAGCCGAGACCTGAGCTTCGCTCGGTATCGTTCGTCGCCTATTTACGACACGATGAAGGAATGGGAAAAATGGGGTGCGATCGGCACTTCACTGCACAAATTAAGTATCGCTCTCGGACTGACTTCGCCAAAGGAAGAGGGGATTGACGGTTCGAAAGTTTATGATTATTTTCTGGCGGGCAAGACCGATGAAATCGTCAAGTACTGCAAACGCGACGTCGAAGCGACGCGTAAGGTCTACAAGAAGATGACATTTCAAGCGTAGCGGTGGATATAGTACGTAAGAAAATGGTACAATCAGAGTATGAAAAGAATCCTCCATATTATGAAAAGAATTTTCATAGTTTTATTGGTTGTGGCGTCACTGCTTTTTTCACTACTGTTTTTTATTGTTCTGAACTTGTGGGGAGCGACCAATTCATCTACAAAAATAAAGAGTCTCGCAGCTGACAGCGAACTATATAGTTTTGCTACCACATACATTCGTGATGAAGTCATCAATAGTTCAAATATTCCCATCAACGATGACGCTAGTTTTGATCAGCTAAACGAAGCTGTCAGTACAAAAAAGGTAACCGCCACAATAAACGGCAGTATCGACAACTTCTTTTTGCTAGCCCAAAACAAGACAAAGGACTCAGTTTTTCCTGTCGAGATTACGACTAACAGCAACGGACAAAATTATAATTTTAGTAAAAAGGCAAATTTTACTGATAGCCCAGCACTCTATCTTTTGCGCCGGATTAATTCCATCCTTTTGATACTCGCTGCGTGCGCACTGTTACCACTTTTTCTGGCTGTTTTACTGTCCAAAACGACGGCAGCCAAACTGAATATAGTTGGTAGATCATCGGCTTTTCTGGCGATCTTTCTAGGTACAGTTCTCGGTCTCTTGCTAGAACTTTTACCACATCATCTAAATCAAATAGTGACAAGTTCGGCTATTGTCAGTGATCCACGTCTTGTCAACGCCGTTGTCAAACTTGTTAATGTCGCGGTCAATAGACAAGTTCTGTATTATGCTTTGGAAATAATTGTATTTGTCTTGTTCGCTGCGATTTTTCTCTACATCGCAAAAGCCGAGACGAAAGAGGAATCGTATCTTTCGGACAAACTATAGACCTTTTGACGAGCTCTTCGTCTAAACTTCTAGTGCAGGACAGCGCCTTCACCTTCGTGTGGGTCGGCCGGTTTTTGTTTCAGAACTGGCAAAGAAAAGTAAAAGGTAGTGCCCTTGCCTTCGCCATCAGACTGAAACCAGATCTTGCCATTCATCAGCTCGATGAATTTCTTGGCGATGTACATACCAAGGCCGGTACCCTTGACCTCGTCCTTCATCACATCCACCTGAGTGAATTTATCAAAGACGCCCTCCCCTCGACCTTTCGGAATACCCTTGCCATTATCCTCGACAGAAACGACGATCTTCTGGTCGTCAGCAACAGCGCGGATGACAATCTTGCCGCCGTCCGGTGTGTATTTGATCGAATTGCCGAGCATATTGATCAGTATCTCTGTAACTCTAGTGACATCAAACCAGGTCAGGGGTAGTGATTTCTTTGGCTTTTCAAAAGTCATAGTATGCTTGGCTTCGCGGGCCTTCGAGGCGACCTCCATCATTGCTTGATCGATGATTTCAGTAGTTTGCTTTTGTTCATAGATGATATGAATCCGACCGGACTCGATGCGTGAGACATTGAGTAAATCCCTGACCAAATTTGCGAGTCGCTGTGACGAGGTAAAGACCGTCTCTAAATATTCTCTGGCTTTATCAGGAATCTTACCACCCATGCCTTCCTGCAAAATCATCGACAGGTAGCCCTCGATGGCGGCAATCGGTGTATTCAATTCGTGCGATGCCATCGATAGGAAATCATCCTTGAGCTTATCAATATCCTTCAAATGCTCGTTGGCTAGCTCAAGCTCCTTCGCCAACTTGGCCAGATCCTCGCGTTGTTTGATCTCAATCTTGACGGACTTGATCAGTTGATACCCGCCAAAAGTCGCGAGCAGCCAGATGATAGCTTGAATTGCGGACTGAAGACTGGAACTTGAAATAAACACTTCGACTAGTAACACGATCGAGAGTGTCACGACAATGATTTCGGTTGTTATCACTTTGATATTAAACAAATGATGTTTGGTGATGGCGTAGGCAGTAAAACCAAGCAAAAATATTGCAGAACAATTGCCTAGTTGCCAATATTCTATCGACCCGCGCATGATCGGTAAAATAATATTAAAAACTAAGTTCATCCCTAAAAATATCAAGAACCCAAAGATTAAAAACTGAGATTTCGAGAGAACTTCCTTTGGTGTCTGAAAATATTTTTTGGCGATTATCGTCACAATAGTTACCATCGCAATTCCGATCCACAGATAAAACAGTATCTGCGCCCGGCCAAAAACAGGGTTGTTGCCGAGCGCTGTGAATCGAACCCCTTTGACTATTAAATCCCCAGTGACAGGTAAAATTGTATTAAACAATGTCAGCACCAGCATCGTGGAGTCGAGCCACTTGTAGCGTTTTTCAAAAGGGAAAATAGTCACATAGTAGTAAAGTAAACCAAAGGAAAGCGAAACCACTGCCAGCAATGAGCGACCATACCAGAGAGAAAAAGCGAGGTCTTTATTAAAGGAGAAAAAATATCCACCGATCCACCAATAAGAAAAGGCTAGCGCCATCAAGGCAAAAGTACGGTTCACCTTATTTTTGGGATCGGCAAGAAATACCCAAACCATAAGAAGCACAGTAAGTCCGGCCAAGACAACAAGAAGAACTTTAGTAATTAACAATATAGATAAATTGTAATCCATCCCTCCACTTTCACTATTTTAGATCATCGCTGATTAGATGCATTCTTAGTAAATATTCGAAACGATTAAGTATTTTAATGTAGTCAGCTGACTGTATTTGTTTGCCGATTTCGGCGGATGTGTCATATAGCTTTTGCCATTCATCGAGAAAATGTTGACGAGCATCTGATTTATCAATCTTGGAAATTACTAACTCCGGGTTGTCCAAGTCATCATAGCTTATAATATTTTGATCGATCGCGTATGGAAGAACTATACTACTGTAGTCATCCGAGAGAACCTCACGTTTCCAGGTCGTCAACCAATTGCCAATTCGGGCCATTTTTTGAGTTACTAAGATCATCTCTCGATATTTGCTCAAATCGCTCTCTTCAAAACTCGGTGTACACATCAGATCAAGGTCGGCATTTATGATGATCTGCATACTGTTGGGGAAATATTGCCAGTATTCTAATTGGTTCATGTGGTATTTGTTGTCGGTTATAAATTTTCCAAACTTTACTGCATTGATAAGTTGAAAAACATCAAAATCAAAGCAATCTTTATATTTTTTGTACAACGGAAACTGTTTGACTTGGTGGCTGATACTATCCCACACATCACTCGTCAGCTGTAAATATTCAACATCGTCTTGATTTAGGTTTATGTGCGCGGGCTTGTTTCCTGACGGCAACTTTAAAAGTTCTGCCAGAAGATCACCATTGTTCTTTTCTTCTGAAATATCATCTATTAAAACAACAAACATGTTTAGGAGCGTTTTGATGTCTCTCAAGCGATTCTTTTCGCTGTCTAAAACATCTAAAACCATCCAGCGTTGATTGATCCGATAACACCACTCAAATACAAAAATTTCCTTGCGTTTACCGACTGTTTTGTAGCGCTCGATAAACGGAGCAAGAGTTGCAGAAAACTGTTCGTTTTGTATCTCTTTAATCTCGTTCTCGATCTCAACTTTGGAGATACCACCACGAATTTTATCGAGCACTGTTTGCATGTTCAAGGAAATTAAATAACGACACTATAATACAATTATAAAACGTCTTGAGCGGTTCGGCAAGGTCATAAAACAATTTAAGTTTAGAAAAATAACTTTCCGATCAGCAAAAACAGCAGCCAACCGTAGTACTCAAAGTCGACAGTTGTGGTCGAGTAAACTTGTGTCGAGCGCGATAGTGGTATAAGAATGGTTGTCAAAAACACTGGGGCGATGAGAAAATATGCAAGGCTTGGCAAGAGGCCAAGTGAAACGCCAAGTATAATCCAAAGGATTGAGAATAGATTAATTATTGTCAGAGCTCTAAAAAGGTGTCCTTTGCCAAGTAGGGTGGCAAATGTTTTGAAGTTGTTATCTCGGTCTGTCGAGATATCTTTTAGGTCACAGTAAGCAATATTGACCAAATCTCTGGTAAAAACAAACACAAGAAAAAAAATAGTTGAGGCTATACCGGTCACACCGGAGTAGAGAAGAAAGAGTAGGATGAAGGTATTCCAGAAGAACACGGTAATGATATCCTTGAAAGCCCAGAACATCTTGGAGATCTCGTTGAGATATTTGTGATAAATCAGTTCCAGTATGACAAGTGTGACAGAAATTGATGCGACTACTATTTTGTTTTTCATAAACATGGCAACAAAAAAACCAATTATCAGGATAACGATGATGATCGCCGCCACGCCACGGTGTGATTTTGTAAGCTCGTGATAGTAATAACTATAAAAATCCCAGAGATAGGTGATAGAGATAAGGAAAAATGCGATGATAATAAAATAGAGGGGGCTTGATATGTCAAAAAGTAAAGCAATAGCAAAAATTTCGGCGACTGCGCCAAGTGTTGTGAAGATTGCCCGAAACAGAATGTTGGCAAAACGTCTACGCGGAGTACTGTCCATATCTAAAGGTTATAAGTTTATGCTTTATTAAGCAAGGGTTTTGCGGAGGTTGAGATACATCGGTAACAAATCTGGTATGTGAATCGGTGAATGTGAATCGGGGTGTGTGAATCGGGGACGCTCCCCAAATAGGTGTGTGAATCGGGGACGCTCCCCAAATAAAGCAAGATTTGCGTTAAGACATGGTTTTCATTAAGATATATTTATGCCAAGACACCCTCGTTTCTTGCCACCAGGTAACTATTTTCACATTATGAACCGTGGCAATAACGGTGCTCGTATTTTTACCTGCGATGATGATTTTCAGTTTTATCTAAACAAGATGACTGATTTAAAGGCTGAGCATCCTTTTGATCTCTATCACTACTGTCTGATGGGAACGCACTTACACATTCTAGTTAAAATAGAAAAAGAATCCGACTTTTCAAATTTCTCAAAACGACTCAACCTAAGTTACGCTTCGTATTATCAACGCAATTATGGTTTTACCGGCCATTTCTGGCAAGGTCGATACAAAAGCCAACTGATTAGTGATGATCCATATTTTATCCAATGCGGTAAATATATTGAGCTCAATCCCGTCAAAGCCGGAATTATCGAGAATCCAGAGGACTATCCGTGGTCAAGTTACCGGTATTATGCACTCGGTGAGAGAAATGATCTTCTAACAGAAGACATTTTCTATAAGGAATTAGGCATTGACGCCAAATCAAGACAGAAGGCTTTCAAAGAGTTGGTTGTTGACACAGAGATTTCTGATTTTTTGGATAAAAGTGATAGGATAGCTATAGGTGATAAAAAGTTTGTCTACAACCAAAACAGAAAAGCCAAGGTCCATGAAACAAACAAACATACACCTTACCGCAAAAGTCGTAGCTAATTGGGGAGCGTCCCCAAAACATCCCTCCCCAAAACATCCCTCAAAAGTCGTAGCTAATTGGGGAGCGTCCCCAAAACATCCCTCAAAACATCCCTTTCCGTCGAACTCGAGGATGACAGCATAGTGGTTACACAGATGTTTTTTTGTCGAAATATTAAAAGTATGATAAAATAATATAGTGATTGACAAAAGTTAGTATGAGTTGTATAATATACAAACTCATTTTATTTTGAGGGACGAGATGGGTTGTTCGGATTATTATTAACCGAAAACATTATGCCGTTTCAAAATCAACTCAAGGCTTTTAAAACAGACTTAGACCGACAACTCAAAATTTATTTGGATCTCAAAATCCGTGAATCACGGAGGATTTCTTCGTTTACCGAGGAAATAACCAAATACATCGCTGATCTCACTTTGCGTGGTGGCAAGCGTGTTCGCGCCGCTTTACTTTACAATAGCTATCTTGCTCATGGTGGCACAGATAGAGAGATGGCGATGAAAGCGGCGATGTCGATGGAGTTGGCCGAGACATATCTTTTGATCCATGATGATATCATGGATAATGGGACTTTGCGTCGAGGTGGTCTGACCATCCATGAGATTTATCGTCGTATCGCTGACGAGCAGTATCATAACAAGGTGCATCCGCGTGGTTTCGGTATCGCGATCGGGATGTGTGCCGGCAATATCGCATCAGCACTAAGTTATGAAATTTTGACCAAGCTTGACTGCTTGGAGGTTTCAAAAAACACTGCTACCAAGTTGCTGTCCGATGTTTATGTTCTCGAAAATTACGGACAATCTCTAGATATGATTTCCCAGGTTCGTGACGATGTTACACAAAAAGATATAATTCAAGTCCACACTCTCAAGACGATGCCATATACATTTGACGCGCCGATCAAAATAGGTGCGATTTTAGCAGGTGCGACAGACGCGGATCTGGCGAAACTTGACGACTACACTCTATCTCTGGGAATTGCTTATCAGGTTCAGGACGACATTCTCGGCCTTTTTGGTTCTGCAAAAAAGACCGGAAAGCAGACAACCTCTGATCTGAAAGAGGGTAAGAAAACCCTGTTGATCTTAGACGCTCTAGATGTAGCAAATGCAAAGCAGCGAGAAACTATTGTCAAAAATCTTGGAAACAAACGGGTAACAGTCTCAGATCTGAAAAAAGTTCGCGCTGTTGTCGAGGATACCGGCTCACTAGCGAAATCGAAGAAACTAGCGGAAAACTTGGCGCGAAAAGCGATCAAGGTGATTTCAAATCTAAATCTAAATCCATCCGGTAAGGAATTTCTGGTTGGTGTGGCACAGTACATTATTGCCAGAGAATACTAATTATTTGATAGTTCAAATTTGATAATTTACAAAAAAACTGTAACTGCTTACTTACTCCTTGTCATCCTCGGGTTCAGCGATGTAGCTCGAGAGTGAAGCCCGGGGATCCAGCCTGCCTGCCTGCAAGGCAAGGAGGTTTGGTTACGGTTGTGCTGCCTGGATTCCCGCCTGTGCGGGAATGACGGATGCAGATGAGTGCGCAGTTACAAAAAACTCTCTTGCACAGAGAGTTTTTTGTATAAACCAAAGTTTGGTGATATTATAGATGTGACAACTTGGTCGGCGGTCACCATAGGGGTGACGCAGTACCAAGGGGGAGAGTGTGATGCGCAAGCTATGGTTCGCGCTGGTCGTTTCATGTGTGCTACTGACCGTCGGTTGCTCCGGCGGAGGTGGTGGATCGACAGCCTTGACGCCGGCGGAGAATGACAACAATGCCAATGACACCGGCAATGCTGACACGACGGACGATTCTTCGACCACAGACAACAGCTCGTCTGAATCGAAGGATGAGTCGTTCTACATCAAGTTCTACTCGAGTGATCCCTGGCCCAGTTCGACGAGCCTAACGCTCGGGGTTTTCTCTGACGAACTTGTGCTTGATGGCAAGTACAAGACTGAGGCCTGTCGGAATCTCCACGGAAATGGCAGTGCTTTGTGGATCAGCAAGGACGTCAGTCTACCTGATCCGCCGTCGTACCTTGAAGGAGATGGTCAGGCACGCTGTTGTTTGATGATCTGGTACGACAACGACTATGACGGCAAGTGGAACTACCAGACAGAGAGGCTCGAGAGGCAGGTCAAGTCGAACAGCAAGGTGCTTGGGTTGATCTATGACAGCAAGTACGACCCGGGTAATCGCTGGTGGATCTGCTACTACGACACACGAGAGCTGATCGCGCCGGCCAACGGGTACAGCTTGTCGCTGATCCTCAACTAGGCCGATTACGTCCGTCGCGGTGGGTACCCCGGTACCCACCGCGGGACAAAAATAGAGTGATAAATCACAAATTGTATTAGTCCTTGTTTATCCCGATCCAAATATTTTCACCATCTGTTTTATATTCAGATTCACCTTCGAATTTTTGAGATTCTTCACTTCGTTCAGAATGACAGGTAGTAGCCAAAACCTCATGACAGATAAGACCACTGTATTTTACAAAGGCATTTTTCAGTAGTTCAGATTCAGTTTTATAATTCAACTCTATCCTGTCCTCGACGTTGAAGCCGGAGCTCTTGCGGAGGGTCTGGATGTTGCGGATAATTTCTCGAGCCATTCCCTCAAGTCTGAGGTCATCAGTAATTGTCGTGTCTACATCAACATTGCTATCGTCTCCCGGCTCAAAGTAGATCGAGCGCATATTCAGTTCATTGACGATCACGACCTCCAGAGCAATGTTAAGTTTTTCTTTGCCGTGATAAACGACGCTAAGAAGTGGTTGGCGAACCTTGATGCCGGCCTCAGCTCTGTGCGCTAGTCCAATCTCAATTATTTTTCGAGCTCGAGTCATGTCGTCTAGTACTTTTTTATTTATAGCTGCCTTGTCGGTAGTGGGATAATCAGTAAGATGGACCGATTCTTCACCAGTTAAATTCTTATAAATTTCATCAGCTAAGAATGGGGTAAATGGTGCAAGTAATTTTGCCACTGTCGTCAAAACCTCATACAAAGTATGATAAGCGGCATCCTTGTCGGCGGAATTTTCTGTTTTCCAAAAACGTTTACGACAGTTGCGGATATACCAATTCGACAAGTCGTCGACAAAAGGAGCAAACAGACGTGCCGACTTGGTAAGATCATACTTTGTCATAAATTTATTGACATTATCAACGAGCTCCGATAATTTAGCCAAAATCCAGTCATCCATCGCTTCGCCCACGGGGGTAATTTCGCCAGAAACTCTTTCGCCTGGTTTCCAGTCATCGATGTTGGCGTAGAGAACGAAGAATGAGTATGAGTTCCAAAGCATGCGGAAAACGCCACGCTGGATTTCCGCCAAATCCTTTTCGGAGAAGTTTAAATTCTCAGCCTGTAAAAGCGAAGAGTTAAGAATATAATATCTGACGACATCTGCGCCGTATTTATCAAACATCGCCATCGGATCTGGATAATTTTGCAGACGCTTACTCATCTTCTTGCCGTCTTCGGCCAAGATGATGCCACTGACGACAACGTTTTTGTACGCCACCTCTTTTTGTAAAGCGGTCGCAAGAATGTGAAGGTAATAAAACCAAGCCCTGGTCTGGTCCTGAGCCTCACCGATAAAATCAGCCGGAAATGTTTTTTCAAATTTATCGGTATTTTCAAACGGATAATGAAGCTGGGCGTATGGCATCGAGCCGGAGTCAAACCAAGTATCGAGTACGTCGGGAATGCGCTTCATCGTGCCATCGCACCCGCCTGTCGGCGAGGCAGGTTTTTCACATCTAAATGTGATCGGGTCGATTTTATCTTTGTGCAAATCAGTTACTTTCTGACCGCTCAGCTCCTCAAGTTCGGCGACGGAGCCGATAACTTTGTACTCATTACATTTATTGCATTTCCAGAGTGGAATGACCGAAGCCCAGAAACGTTGGCGAGAGATGGACCAATCTCTGGCACCTTCGAGCCAATTGCCAAAACGGCCGTCCTTGATATGTTTCGGCGACCAATTAATTTTCTGCGCCAAATCAATTGCTTCCTCTTTTATTTTCGTCACACTGACAAACCATGAAGTGGTCGCGTAGTTGAGCAGGGGAGTGTCACAACGCCAACAGTGAGGGTAGGAGTGCTGATATTTTTCCTTGGCAAAAAGTAAATCTTTACTAGCCAAATATTTAATTATTTCAACATCGGTCGCCTGTGTATCATCGATCGGCTTGACGTGAAGTTTGGAAAATTCGCCGCAACCATCCTTGATAATTCCGTCCATCTCAACGTGCTGGATGAAAGGTAAATTCAATTCCTTGCCCAGATTCATATCATCTTCACCAAAAGCTGGGGCCATGTGGACGATGCCAGTGCCTTCAAGAGTGGTGACAAAGTCGGCAGGAACTATTTTCCAACCATTGTTATGATTTTTCAGGCTGCTATCTTTTGAATAATAATCAAAAAGTGGCTGGTATTTTTTTCCAACCAGATCGCGACCCATAAATTCCTCGACAACTTCGTATGGTTGATCCTTAAAAACTTCCTTAACGCGATCTTTTGCGATGATGAAAAAGTCCCGAGTCCCGAGTCCCGAGTCCCGAGGCTGAATTTTGACATAATTAATATTATTTCCAATGGCCAAAGCGACATTACCAATCAAAGTCCATGGCGTCGTCGTCCATGCCAGGACAAAAGTATTTGGTTCGTCTATCAATTCAAATTTAGCGATAACAGATAAATCCTTAACCTCGCGATAGCCCTCGGCAACCTCTGACTGCGATAGCGTCGTCTCACAACGTGGGCAGATATGCATCGAGCGATAACTTTCATAGACGAGGTCCTTGTCCCAAAGCTGTTTGAAGACGGCCCAGACTGATTCCATATACGACAAATCCATCGTCATGTAGGAATTTTCCATGTCAACCCAGCGACCGAGGCGACGAATCACCGATTTCCACTCCGGAACGTAACCAAGAATTTTGCTGCGACATTGCTGACAAAATTTATCGACACCAAGTTCCTCGATTTGTTTCTTGTGAGTGATGCCGAGCTCCTTCTCGACAATGTTTTCGATCGGCAAACCATGACAATCCCAACCCCAAACTCGTGGCACGTAGCGTCCCTTCATCGTCCAGAAACGAGGAACGACGTCTTTGGTAATACTTTGCAGGATGTGCCCATAGTGAGGAGAGCCGGTCGCAAAAGGCGGACCATCATAGAAACTATAAAGTGGCCTGCCGTGAGCGGAGTCGAACGGCTTGTCTTTGGTCAGTTCAAGCGATTTTTCAAATGTTTTATTCTCATCCCAAAAAGCGAGAATTTCTTTCTCGTTTTCCGGCAAATTCATTTTTGAGTCGATTTCCTTGAACATAGATAGCAGTTGGCATATTAGTAGTTCGTAGCTGGAAAACCACAAGTACAATCAAAATAATATCACGAAGCAACGTTTTCAGCAAGAATTCTTTTTTTATTCTAATTCATTTTAAAATCACCAAGCAAATCACAACGGCCGTATCAATTTGCTTGGTGATTTTGAGCTTGAAATTGAATTAAAATGTGAAAATCGATCCTACAAAAAAAGGACCAGAATAATCAAAACGAGTTGATTGCTCTGGTCCTGCTTCTACCTTAATTACCTCCTTTCGGAATTTGGGGTAGAAGCCGGGATGGGGTGCTTATGAGCGGTAAGTGATCTCGGTACCTTGGGCGAACTTCGACTGGATGCGAACAAACGGCTCATCCCGCTTGACGACCTCTCCAGAGCACAAAGCCTCGATACCCCAGTTCGAGCTCTCCCAGAGAATCCACTCGACATCATCTGCGCTAACGATCAGGAGAACTCCTTGACCGCCGTTCCAGGTGTTGTAGGATCCTTCGTCGTCCATGCCCCGCCAATCAGCGCATGACTGCATGATCGGGGGTGGCTCCCACAGGTTATAGATCTCCGCAGAGAGACCTCGTGGGAAGAGGACATCATGACCGAGTTTGCCTTCGAAGGCACCACCGCTGAGGTGGATGATGCCGTGGATCTTGACGAGCTGTTCGAACTGCTTCGAATTCCAGCCATTGAGATGCTGGAGGAAGCGGTCGTAGAGCACGGACGGTTCGGCGGCAGCACGAATGGCGTCGGAGGCGTCGGGGTTTGACCACCACTCTTTTCCAAAGCGCATGGCCAGGCTCTTGCGGACTGAGCTGATACCGTTGGCACGAAACCCCCGCTCCTTGAGGGCGATGATCTTCATGCCGGAGGCGATCGTGTTGCCGGTGATCATTCGGCGCCGATCATAGACACCGGTCATCGTCCCTGAGCAGTTGAACTGGACGTCTGCTTTCGGATTTTCCGAACTGACACGGACTGACAGTTCGGCTGTCTCACCGCGGAACAGGACGATGCCAATTGCTTCGCTACGTCTCCGAGGCCCTCGATCAGCTGGATGAAGGCTTGATGTTGCGGAGTGCCAGGCTCACCGAGGCTCTTGACATCGAGGACGTTGTTGAAGACCAGACTCATTCCGCCGTTTCGCGTCAGGTCGGTACTGCACATTGCGAGCAAGTCACAAGCGGCTTGCCGATAAAGACCGGCTGCCGCGGACAGTACCACCTTGGTTCCGCTACCATCCGATGTCTTGTCGATAAGGTAGCCACGGGGAAGGTGGCGAAGGCGGAAGCCACGGACACCTCGGAAGAAGCCGTCTGATAGGTCATAGACCTCGACAAACGGAGAATTCTTCCAGTTGCCGCGGCAGACCGTTCCGGCGTGCTCACTGAAAGCGTCGCCCGCCTCCACGTCCACGCCATCCGCTTTGTACAGGTTTGCGGTATTCACTGCTTGATACCTCCTTTTCTGGTATTTGTGCAGTATTTCATAATTAACAGAATATAGTATTATTATCAACAGTTCTGATCTTATACCAATTGATCAGAAAGTCGGTTGATGTTAGAATCTTGACACAGAATTAAATATTGAAGATAAATGGGCTTAGCATACCCCACCCATTCGACTACGTTTTACTCCGCTCAGGGCAGGCTCTAACCTCCCCTTACCAAGGGGAGGGAATCATAGAAAGAGATTGATGAAAGTTATATTATTACCAAAATTTTATGGACACTGTCCGGGACTGAAACGGTCGCTCAAGATTGCTGATGACCTCATCTTAGAGGCAGAGAAAAACGGCAAGAAAATCTACTATGATGTTCCGCTTGCTCACAACGAGGAGGTGGAAAAGAAACTTCAGAAAGGGGGGTTTCAAGAAGTTAATATTGAAGAGGTCACCGATGCTAAAGGTCAATATTTTCTGATCTCCGCCCATGGTGTCAGTGGCCAGAAAATTGAGAAACTGAAAAAGAAAAACTTTGTCGTCAAGTCAGCAGTTTGTCCGACCGTCAAACACGTGCAGCAAATTGCCCAGAATGACTATGTAGATGGCTATCAGATTGTGATTTTCGGTAAAAGCACTCACCCGGAAATTATTGGTGTCAACGGCAGTGTTGATGATTCGGCGACGATTGTTGCTGATGTTGATGAAGGCTTTAAGATTAAACTAAATAAAAAAACTAGTGTTATCTGTCAGACGACGCTATCTAGCGACAAATATGATGAATTTGTTGAAAATCTGAAAAAAGCAAATCCTAAGACAAAAATTGTCGCCAGAAATACGATCTGTCCTATAGTCGAAGGCCGAGTTCAGATGTGTGCCGCTCATGTAGTGGAAGAAAAGCCGGATATAGTTGTCGTCGTAGGATCCAAGACCAGTAGCAATACCAAGCAATTGGCGAGTAAACTGGCCAAGCTCGTTCCGACAATGCTTGTCGGCAGTGAAAAAGAACTCGAGAAAAGTGATTTTGAAAAAAATACTACCGTTCTCGTCGTTTCCGGTACGTCTGCTCCTCCGGAAGAGGTTGAGAGAATTGCTGAGAAATTGAAGAATTTCTAATTGCTCTAATTATTCTAATTTCTAAACAAATCTCAGATCCCAAATGATATAAGCTTAGAACATTGGGTATTGAAGCTTGTTTGGGTCAATTAGAAATTAGGTCAATTAAGAATTTATAACTTTTCGATTTCACTCATCAGCTCTCTGTATATATCTTTCTCATCAACTGTTTTAAGTATCTCGCCTTTCTTGAAGATCACTGCCTTGCCTTTGCCGCCAGCGATACCGATGTCGGCCTCCTTGGCTTCGCCGGGACCGTTGACGATACAACCCATGATAGCAACAGTGATGTCTTTGTCGATCTTGGCCAATTCCGCCTCAACTCTATTGGCCAGATCAATTAAATTAATCTCGGTACGACCGCAGGTCGGGCAGGAAACGAAGTTGACACCACGTTTACGTAACTCTAGCGATTTCAAAATATCCCAGCCGACTCTTATCTCCTCGGTCGGATCGGCAGTCAGTGATACCCGCAGAGTGTCGCCGATACCTTCATTTAGTAAAATGCCAAGGCCGATCGCGCTCTTGACGGTACCTGATTTTGGTGTTCCAGCCTCGGTAATACCAAGATGAAGCGGGTAGTCTACCTGTTTTGAAAGCATCCGGTAAGCTTCGACGGTTCTGTTTACATCTGAGGCTTTGAGTGAAATGACAATGTTGTGAAAATCGAGTTTCTCTAAAATCTCGATGTGATGCAGGGCGCTTTCGACCATTGCTTTCGGTGTGCGGCCGTACTTGGCTTCAATATTTTTCTCCAGAGACCCGACGTTGACACCGATGCGGATGGGAATATTTCTTTCTTTACATGCCTCGACAACTGCTCTGACTTTTTCATCACTGCCGATGTTTCCCGGATTAATCCTGACTTTGTCGATACCGTTTTTTATTGCTTCTAGAGCCAATTTATAATCAAAATGAATATCGGCAACGAGCGGAATATTAATTTCCGCTTTGATCTCCCTGATTGCTTCAGCCGCCTTCATGTCCGGCACAGTGACGCGAACATATTCGCAACCGCAAGCTTCAAGCTCCAAGATCTGAGCGACGGTCGCCTCTGCGTCACGGGTGTCAGTGTTGCACATCGACTGGACGGCAACAGGATTATCGCCGCCGATTTTCACTTTGCCGATTTGAATTTCTCTGGTCTTGTGTCGTCTAATCATATTTTCCTAAATTACTTATGTGTCCACACATTATAGCGCCTGGTGTATACCTAGATCAACCTGGCGCAGAGAATCAATTGCAGACAAGGCAAAATTGTGATAATTTTGAAAGTAGACAGATTAACATACCCCACCTAACCTCCCCTTGCTAAGGGGAGGGAATTGTAGAAAGAGGTTGATGAAAGAAATTTCCAAAACCTACGATCATGAAAAAGTCGAGAAAGCGCTTTATGCCAAATGGGAAAAAGCCGGCTACTTCAAGCCGGAGATAAATCCTGATGGTGAGCCTTTTACTATTATAATGCCGCCGCCAAATGCCAACGGTTCGCTTCATGTCGGTCATGCGGTTTTTGTCACACTGGAAGACATCATGACTCGCTATGCCAGATTGCAGGGCAAAGCCGCACTGTGGTTGCCGGGCGCCGATCATGCCGGCTTTGAGACGCAGTCTGTATTTGAAAAAAAATTAGAAAAAGAGGGTCGAAGCCGTTTCAAGATGCCACGTGAGCAACTTTATGAAGAAACACTCAAATTCACTCTTGAAAACAAAGAAATAATGGAAGGTCAATTGCGACGGCTTGGTGCTAGCTGTGACTGGAGTCGAGAGAAATTTACCCTTGATCCGGCGATTATAAAAATTATTTATAAAACATTTGTGAAACTGTATGAAGATGGCTTGGCCTATCGAGATGTCCGACCGGTCAATTGGTGCACCAAGCACCAGACCTCGTTATCAGAACTGGAAGTTAAGTACGAAGAGCAGACAGATCCGCTCTACTACATCAAGTACAAAGTCGAAAGTCGAAAGTCGGAAGTCGAAAGCCATATTATTGTTGCAACTGTGAGACCAGAGACGATATTTGGAGATACTGCAATTGCGGTTAATCCCAACGATAAAAGATTTGTCGAATTAGTTGGATCAAGAGCTCAAATTCCGCTTACAGACATAGAAATTCCGATTATTGCTGATGATATGGTCGACCCAAAATTTGGCACCGGTGTGGTCAAAATCACTCCGGCACACGATCCGAACGATTTCGAGGCGGGACGTCGACACAATCTAGAAACTAGAGAAGTGATTGATCAATACGGCAGGCTAAATGATAAAACCGGTCCTTTTGCTGGGCTGAAAATTCTCGAATCCCGACGACAGGTCGTCGAGGCGATGGAGAAAAAAGGCTTGATCGAAAAAATTGATCAAAATTATGTTCATTCTGTCGGTAAGTGTTATAAGTGCGGAACTGTGATAGAACCGCGAATCTTGCCACAGTGGTTTATCGCAATGGACAAAAAAGGCAAGAAATCTGGCAAAAATTTAGCCAAAGACGCCATCACTGTTGTCAAAAACAAGGAAGTCAGTTTTGTCACACCGAAATTTGAAAAGATTTTTAATCATTGGATGAAAAATATTCGTGACTGGAATATTTCAAGGCAGATTGTCTGGGGCATCAGACTTCCTGTTTGGTATAAAAAATCAAAGTTTGTCATTTCGAACGAAGTCGAGAAATCTCAAGGACGACAGGATCCTCGCGCCTTGCTCGAACCACCCACCGGTGGGCTCGCAATGGCTCAGGATGACAAGTCAGTTTATGTTGGTATCGAGCCACCAAAGGATATTGAAAACTGGGAACAAGACGCCGATGTTTTTGACACCTGGTTTTCGTCTGGTCAATGGCCATTTGCCGCTTTGAAAGCGGAAGAAACAAGAAACAAGAAACAAGAAACAAACGATTTCGATAAATTTTATCCAACTGCTGTCATGGAAACTGGTTGGGATATTCTTTTCTTTTGGGTGGCACGGATGATTATGCTCGGGATTTATATTACAGATGAAGTTCCGTTTAAAAATGTTTATTTACACGGATTAGTTCGGGACAAAGACAGAATGAAAATGTCTAAATCAAAAGGAAATGTGATCAACCCGCTTGGCGTTTCTGACGAGTATGGCGCTGATGCTGTTCGGATGGCCTTGGTATTTGGTACATCAGCTGGTAATGACGCGGTCATCTCTGAGGAAAAAATTCGCGGAATGCGCAATTTTTCCAACAAGATTTGGAATGCATCGCGTTTTGTCATACTTCGTGTGACAGAGGGTGATTTACAGACCGGTCAAATTGGCGCGATCAGAACTGATGATTTAACAATTGACAGTAAAGATTTAACTGCTGCAGATAAAAAAATCATACAAAGTCATACTGAGATTATTGAGTATGTGAGCCATAAATTAGACAAATATCAATTCAACCAAGCCGGTGAAGATTTGTATGAATATTTCTGGCATACATTTTGTGACGATTATATTGAAATTGCCAAGACACAGCTAGACGATGACAAAACAGCAGAAACTACTAAGAAAATTCTGATCAAAATTTTATCAGAATCACTTGTCCTGCTTCATCCGTTTATGCCGTTTGTGACCGAGGCCGTCTGGCAAGAATTGCGACAGGTATACACGAAACTGCCTGATTCAGTGATGATTGCGAAGTGGCCCAGAAAATAGTTCTTATAGTTCTTAAAGTTCATAAAGTTAGAAAGTTCTTAAAGTTTATCATAGAGATGCATTTTTCAAATTTTTTGCTTTGTGGACATTATAAACCTTTTTATGAAAAAAAGACTAATTATTATCTTAATAGTCATAGTTTCAGCATCAGTTTTTGTCTTGGAGGCGCTTAAGCTGCGATCAGGCCAAACAGCTGATTTTGGCGAATTGATTTCAACCACAGAGCTAACACTGGGTGATGCTGGAAATTATTTACTTCAAAAATATCAAAACGGATATGATTCTATCTGGATTTTGAGTGAATCCAATTTCTGGCAAGTGAAGCGGCTTAGAATTGATGGTTTTGAAGATCTGGCTGCAGTCTGCTCACGGCCGACTTTTCAGATTGATAGTAAAAATTTTTTATGCTTGAGTGGTTACGTCGGAGCTCACTCAGAAAATGTTGTGATGGTAGAATTAAACAAATTTGTGCCGATAGCATTCGCAGACGATGAAAATATTGGTTATAATATTATTTCTGACGCACCATATTTTGTTTTCAACACGGCATCGCCGAGGAAATTAATAGTTGATATGAGGAATTATGACAAAAACCCACTGATAGATTCGATCCGCAGCTATTATAAATGGAACGGCATGAGATTTGTTTTTGACAAAAGCGAGGAGATAACCTACGATGAAAAATACAGTGTCACAAGTTCAATTTAATTTCTACTATTAACTTTAGTCAGCCTCCCTTTGAGAAAAGAGAGAAACCAGAAGGAGATATATGAGTTCAAACACAAAAGGTTTTCTTTTTATAGTCATTTTGGTCATCATTATTGTTGGAGGTTTGATCGTGATGAATAATCGACAGCAAGACAATTCATCTGGTTCTAGCTCTGAAAATGGAACTGTAGCCGGGGCGTCGACAAACAGCGACCCAAACACAGCGCCTGTGAATAATAGTCTCAATCCAAGTAATAAAGATCAGACTTATATCAGTAATTTACTCAAGTATATGGCGAGTAATGACATGACGATGTATGGTGCTACCTGGTGTTCGCATTGTAAAACTCAAAAAGAATCTTTCGGTGCTGCGGTCAAGGATTTGAAAATTGTCGAATGTGATATTAGTACTGGGGACGGGCAATCCGACGAGTGCAAAGCCGTCAACTACGTTGATGCGAGTGATGGAAAAGCATATAGCGGCATACAGGGATATCCGACCTGGATATACCAAGGTAAGGGCTACTCTGGTGAAAAATCAATTGATGAATTAGCGCAGATTGTTGGGTTTACGGACAGTGGAGCGGCAACTCCGTCGGAATAATATTGATTTGTGGGGTATCAGTATGAAAGGAACTCTAAAATTTTTAATTACAATACTGATCATAGCATTGATTGGGATGTGCTTGATTTATATATACTCAGGCAAGGAAAACATTGCTGACAAGAATGTTGAAGAGTCAAATGCCTCAGGCGAAGTTGCTGGTGTTTCGACAGAAAATCCAGTATCTGAAAATTCCGCAGATACTACTAGTAATGTTCCATATGTGGAGAAGCTGGCACAACATCTTTCAAGCAACGGCGTAATCCTCTATGGTGCTTACTGGGATCAGAAAACCGAAGAACAAAAAAAGCTTTTTGGTGATTCTGCAAGACTAGTTGATTATGTTGAATGCGACCAAGCCGGTACTGATCCAAATCCGGACGAGTGTGTTGCCCAAAACATCACTGTATATCCGACCTGGGTTTATCAAGAAAAACAATATCAAAATATCCAAAGCTTGGCTGAACTGGCCAAAATATCAGGGTTTACCAAAGATTCTGGCACTGATTAGCCTGTGGATAAACGTGATTTTGCAGAACAAAAAATATTTACAATTGTATTTGAGCAGAAGCGCATAATTGAAAATATTAGCTCTGGAACGTGATAACTATTAAGGTGAGAATGATTTAAAATTAGCAACTTTAAAACTAATTAAATCTTCGCTTGACAGTCACGCTCGAACACGCCTAAAATTATAGATGTGAATCAAATAAACAATCTAATCGCTCAATCGGAAGGAGGTGAAAAAAATGACAGTAGCATATTGTGTAAAATGCAAAGCCAAAAAAGAAATGCAGGATGCAGAAGAGGTTACCATGAAAAATGGTAAGCCAGCAATGAAAGGTGTCTGCCCAGACTGCGGCACCGGTATGTACAGAATCGGCAAGCCAAAGGCTGAGTAGTTCCTTTTTTCGATCAAACTTTTGTTTTTGATACAAAAATGTTCCCCCTTTGGGGAGCATTTTTGTGAGCGAAACAGAATCATTGTAACCGCTCACTCATAACTGTCATTCACGCGCAGGAGGGAATCCAGGCAGCACAAACTTTTTATGGATCCCCGGGCTTCTCTCTCGAGCTTCATCGTTGAACCCGAGGATGACAATGTATGATGAGTGAGTAGCCACACAAATTCTCAGATTGACAAGAGTGACGAGAAATGGTACTCTCTCGCTTGAGAGGGAGACCTACAATGAAGCGCAACAAGCGCGGACAGACGCTGATCGAAGCACTCGTGATCATCGCGATTGTTGCGATCCTGGCGGCGATTCTCTGGCCAGTGGGAACGGCACTGTGCAACAAGGTTCGAATCAAGGGCGTGGTGTCTACGGCTGAGAAGAACAATCTCATCAGGGCACTACAAGTTGGCAACCGTCCGGAGGTAAGCCTGGGCGAACTGGTCTTCGTCTCGGAGAGCTACAGACCGCACGAGGATGGCACGGGGTATGGGGTCTTCCTTCGCGTCAACAACGAGTATGGTGATTTCGTGTCGTACACGTTCACCTATTTGTCAGAGATCGAGATGTCCGACATCGATCGTCTGATCTCCGGGCTTCTAAGCCATTACAATGGAGACACCAAGCTACTACGTAGCAAGCTCGGCTATGACCAGAAAGACGAGAAACCGGCAGAAAAGGCTGGAACCGCAACCGAAACGCCACCGGACCCGTGATGGTGCTGAACGCGAGCCGATCTACCGTGGGGCGGCGGGCTTAAACCCGCCGCCCCTGACTGATGCGGATTGAAAAAAAACTTCTTTCGCGCTACTATTATATTTAATGAAACGCTCTGAGTTATTTTTTAGCTTTGTTCTCTTGCCGCTTGATGTGGCAATGTTTGTTTTGGCATTTATTACCGCCTTTTATCTTCGTGCACACATTGACTTACCTCTGTCGGCCGCTTCTGACATCAAGCAATATTTTCTCTATAGTCTTTTCTTACTGCCGGTTCTGATTATTTTATTTTCCATAAACGGTCTATATTCTCGAAGAAATTATACCGGTTACTGGCATGAGCTTTATTCGGTCCTGTCTTCGGTCTCCACAACAGTCCTTATCCTTATCGTGGTTATATTTTTATCAAAGTCACTCTTTTTCTCCCGTCTAATTCTTGCCTATACTTGGATTTTGGCGGTTGCATTTATCGCTCTTGGTCGCATCATCTTGCGCTCGATCGAAAAATATCTTTTGCGCTACAATGTCGGTGTGCGCAATGTCATCCTGGTCGGTGGTAACGGGATGACCGCTAAAATTGTAAGTGAACTAGAGAACCAAACTGGCCAAAGCTTCAGAATAGTTGGAGTTGTCTCGACATCAAAACCAAACGAGACCAAGTACGACGATCTTGGTAAAATTGCTGATATCGCCAAAATCGTCAAATCTAATTCGGTGGACGAAATCGTTCTCACAGACGTGGCAATTGCCGACACCGATCTGATGAAATTGATTGAAGTTTGTGAAAGTAGCCGAATTGACTTCAAATATGTCCCCGACATTTTTAATGTATTGACGACAAATTTTCAACCAAGCCTGATCGGAACAACATACGCCATGGAACTGAAGAAAACGCCGCTCGAAGGCTGGGGTCGAATCTCTAAACGTGTTTTTGATTTTATTATTGCGACGTTGGTCTTGGTGATTCTTTCGCCACTTTTTCTAATCATCGCAATTTTAGTCAAGCTGACATCTCGTGGCCCGATCATTTATCGACAGGAGCGTGTTGGCCGCGATGAGACGAGATTTTGGCTTTACAAATTTCGCTCCATGAAGCTTGAGAAAAAAGCAACAAAAATCGACGCCTGGACTACAGCCGAAAATGAGAAACGTCGGACAACGCTGATTGGGAAATTTTTGCGCAAGACCAACCTAGATGAGTTGCCGCAATTCTGGAATATTTTGATCGGTAATATGAGCTTCGTCGGACCGCGCCCGGAGCAACCGCAGTTTGTCGATAAATTTGAATCTGAAATTCCTGAGTACTTTCGTCGTCACCATGTCAAATCTGGCCTGACCGGCTGGGCTCAGGTCAACGGTCTTAAAGGTGACACATCGATCAAAGAACGCATTCGCTATGATATTTATTACATCGAAAACTGGTCATTTTGGTTTGATTTCAAAATAATTATTAAGACGATCGGACTGCTTGTCTATGAAACGTTCTTTGGAAAGTATGAATATCGCCATCGTCCATGATTGGCTGACAAATGTCGCTGGCTCGGAAAAAGTTCTTCTTGCTCTCAAGGAGATTTTTCCTGACGCAACTATTTTTACTTCAGTCTTTGATTCAAAAAAAGCTGCGCCATTTAAAGATTTTGATATTAGAACTTCTGTTCTACAGAAGCTGCCTTTTATGAAAAGCAAGAGAGAGTTACTGATACCCTTGACACCCTTTGCCTTCGAGCAATTCGATCTCTCAAAGTATGATCTCGTCATCTCAAATACGTCGATGGCAGCAAAAGGCGTCATCACCAAGCCTGAGACAATTCACATTTCATACTGCAATACACCACCTCGTTATCTCTGGGATCCGTCGGTAGATCCACGAGCTAAGTCTGGCAGTTTTCAATTTTTGCGTCGAAATGTCATACATAATATGAGGATCTGGGATCGACTGGCGGCTGATAGAGTAGATCATTTCATGACAAATTCTCACTATATTGCTAAACGAATTAAGAAATTTTATCGCCGAGATTCTGCCGTCGTCTATCCACCAGTAGACATATCTAATTTTGATCTTGATGACTCGGTTAAACGTGCTGATAATTATTTATATGCTGGCAGATTAATCAATTATAAAAAGTGTGACATTGTCATACAAGCTTTTAATAAATTAGATTTGCCGCTACACATCGTCGGTTCTGGCCCAGACGAGGCATATCTGCGCGGTCCAGCGAATAAAAATATTAAATTTCTCGGTAGGATCTCGGATGAAGATTTGAGGCGTGAATATCAGAGCGCTAAGGCACTAATTTTCCCTGCTGAAGAAGATTTTGGCATTGTGCCGATCGAGGCGATGGCCTGTGGTACACCAGTGATCGCTTTTGATAAAGGCGGGGCAACAGAAACGGTTATTGACAGGGAGACAGGACTATTTTTTGATCAACAGACACTGGAATCAATCGTCGAGTCTGTAAAAAGTTTTGAAAATATCAAATTTGATCAAAGCAAAATTCGTCAGCAAGCGGAGAAATTTTCTAAAGAGATTTTCAAGGAGAATATCAGTCGTGAAATTAATAAAATTCTGAATTGAGATACTAGAGGTGAGACAAGAATTTTACTTTTTATGTAACTGCTCGTTCCCTGTCATCCCCGGGTTCAGCGATGTTGCTTGAGAGTGAAGCCCGGGGATCTATGAAGTCAGGTTGCAATTGTACTGCCTGGATTCCCGCCCCCGTACTCTGATACGGGGCGGGAATGACAGATGTGGGTGAGTGAGCAGTTACCATTATTTATATAGTGACAAAATCTCTGGCTATGTATATAATAGAGATAAAATTATATTTAAATCGGGAGGAAGATGAAAAAATTATTAATGACAGTTGGTTTGGCGCTCCTGCTCGTGCCGACAATGGCGTTTGCTGCAGAGTTTAAATATTCCGACAAGGGCAACATTGGTGTAGGCGTCAAGGAGACAGCAAAAAATCTCTATATATCTGGTCAGAGTGTTACGATCAGTGGGGACGTTAGCAAAGATCTCGTTGCCGTGGCGAGACAGTCCATGACGATCGATGGAAACACCGAAAATTCCGTGATGGCATACGCCAGCGAAAGCCTCAAGCTAAATGGTGCAGTCGGTGAAAACATTCGTGTTGGCGGCAATACCATCGTGTTTAAGGGAAATACTGGTGGTGACGTTGTCGCTATAGGAAAGAATATTTTATTAGATTCTAGTGGAAATATTGGCGGTGACGCTATGCTTGCTAGTGGTATTCTTAAGATTGACGGAAACATTGATGGAAACCTATATGCGACTGCTGGAAAGGCAACTATCACTGGTCATATCAGTGGCGACGTTAAGTTAACTGGTGTGACGGAGTTGACGGTGACGAAAACAGCGAGAATTGACGGCAAACTTGTTTATAATTCTAACAATCAGGCTACAATTGACCACGATGCAATTATTGTCGGAGGGACACAGTACAAAACCCTGGGCGAGTCAAATGGTTTAATATCGCCATTTATGATGACTGGTTTTGGCGATAGAATTATACTGCTAAAAGCCACTTGTTTTCTGGTCTTTTTGCTGTTTTTGGTTTATCTCCTGCCAAAATCGACCAAACGTTTCATCGAGACGGCCTATAGCGATCTATGGTCCAGTCTTGGATGGGGATTATTGCTTCTGATCATTGTACCGATTGCTTCTATGCTGATCGTATTTCTTCTTGCGCCAGCTGCAATTGCTGGTGTGGCGATGATAATTTATGGGCTCGGTATAGTAACATCATCAATGATGGTATCGCTGTTGATCGGCACTGGTTTGTATAAAGCGCTGAACAAAGAGAAAGAATTTAGGCTTGACTGGCTGACTGTTTTGCTTGGTGTAGTTGTGGCTGTATTTCTCTACAAAGTCCCCGTCTTTGGTCCGCTCCTTATAGTTCTTACTTTCTTCATAGCTTTTGGCACCTTTGCTCGATTGATAGGCAGTTTTATAAAAGCAAACCGAAGCTAGTTACCTCCACTTGCGTCCAATCGAATGTTTGGCTAAAATGGATATGTTCTGCTAATTACTAGCGGTTAGTGTTTATTGTGATCTGCCCATAGATACAAAAGTGCCTGCCTTTGCAGGCGGGATTAATTGGAGAGTAAAGAATGGTAGATAAATCTAAAAATACAAAAACTTCGTCATCATATGATGCATCGAAAATTACCGTACTCGAAGGTCTAGCCCCAGTACGAAAACGACCCGGTATGTATATCGGTGGGACTGGTGCCGACGGGCTTCATCATCTGGTCTGGGAAGTTCTCGACAATGCTATCGATGAAGCGATGGCCGGCTTTTGCCATGAAATTCTTGTCACTCTTCATGGAGACGGCTCAGTGTCTGTCGACGACGATGGTCGCGGAATACCTGTCGATAAGATGAAAAGCGGTAAATCAGCACTTGAAACAGTTCTGACAGTCCTGCATGCTGGTGGTAAATTTGGTGATGGTGGCTACAAAGTTTCTGGTGGTCTTCATGGAGTTGGTGTTTCTGTTGTCAACGCTCTCTCGGTATCGGTCAAGGCATACGTCAAGCGTGACGGTAAGTTATATTTTCAAGAATTTCAACGCGGTGATGCAGTAGCAGATGTTAAAAATATCGAGCCGGCAGAAGGCACGGGCACGAAGATTGTCTTCTTGCCTGATCCAGAGATTTTCACTTCGACAACCGAATTTTCATTTCAAACTATTCTCAACCGCTGTCGTCAGCAAGCCTACCTGACCAAGGGTGTGATGATTACGGTAGTCGATGAACGGGAGGATAAAAAAGTTAGTGTTAAAGTCGCAAAAACTTCAGACGATGACGAAGAAAAGGACGAAACCCTAGAAGAAGAGGTCCGCACTGGCCGAGCTGGCAGTGACGAGGACGAAGATGTTGTCGAGCACAAAGGAAAACAAAAGTACTCCTTTTATTTTGAAGGAGGTATTTCATCGTATGTCCTGCATCTAAACAAAAACAAAACAGTACTTAATTCGCCACCGATGTATGTCGAAAAAGAAGTTAATAATGTCATGGTTGAAATATCTCTGGCCTACACTGATGATTTCAAGGAACACATCTATACTTTTGCCAACAATATTAACACCCCAGAGGGCGGCACCCACCTGACCGGTTTCAAAGCCGCTTTGACCCGCGCACTAAATGATTATGCCAAGAAGAACAATTATACAAAAGACGTTTTTTCCGGTGAGGATGTTCGAGAGGGTATAACAGCAGTTTTGTCTGTAAAATTGCCAGATCCACAGTTCGAAGGGCAGACCAAGGCGAAGCTTGGTAATACCGAGGTACGGACGATCGTCGAGTCAGTCACTGCTGAAGGATTAGCAATTTATCTCGATGAGCATCCGTCTGAGGCAAAGAAGATTGCTGAAAAATGTTTGCTCTCAACAAAAGCTCGTCTAGCCGCGAGGGCTGCCAGAGATACTATCATCCGTAAAGGTGCACTTGAGGGCATGACCCTGCCTGGTAAATTGGCCGATTGTTCTAGCAAAGATGCTAGTAAAACAGAGCTTTACATCGTCGAGGGTGATTCTGCTGGTGGTTCAGCCAAGCAAGGACGCGATCGTAATTTTCAAGCCATACTGCCACTGCGCGGTAAAATTTTAAATGTAGAGCGTGCTCGTCTTGACAGGATGTTGTCATCAGATGAGATAAAAGCACTTATCATCGCCATGGGTGTCGGTATTGGTGACGAGATAAATTATGACAAACTGAGATATGATCGCGTTATTATTATGACTGATGCTGATGTCGATGGTGCCCATATCCGTACACTACTTCTGACATTTTTGTATCGAAATTTTCCAGATCTTATCAGTCATGGTCATATATATATCGCTCAGCCGCCACTTTTTTCGGTGACGAAAGGAAAAAATAAACGTTGGGTATACACCGAAGCTGAACGTGATCAAGCAGTTAAAGAGTTGATGAACAAGAGTGGCAAGTCCCGAGTACCGAGTACCGAGGAAATTCAGGAAACGAAAAACGAGGAAGATTCCCTAGATGCTGCTGAAGAGTTTGACGCAGATGACACAGAAGCCGAGGTGAAAACCACGGGTGCTAGGCCATCGATTCAGCGGTTCAAGGGTTTGGGTGAGATGAGTGCTGAGCAGCTTTGGGAGACGACGATGAATCCGGAAAACCGTGTCTTACTCCAAGTCACCCTTGAGGATGTCGAGAAAACAGATGCAGTTTTCACTATGCTGATGGGAGACCAGGTTCCACCTCGAAAGAAGTTTATTCAAACAAGAGCAAAAACAGTACAAAACTTAGACGCTTAATACAGTGTGAAAGTTCTTAAAGTGGTAAAGTTCATAAAGTAGCAATAGTTGGGATTTAAAATATGGCTGATAAAGAATTGGAAAATACAGGCGAAGAAACTGAGGAGCAGAGCGTTGAGGAAAATGAAGCTGAATCTTCGGTAGATAACGCTGAAGACGCCCCAAAACCTTTGGTCAGGTCAAGCGACTCCAATATAGTCGATCGCTCAATCACTGAGGACACTTTTACTGTTGGTGTTGGAAATTTGAAACCACGCGAAATTGTCAAAGAGATGGAGACTTCATATCTTGACTATGCAATGAGTGTTATCGTCTCCCGTGCCTTGCCTGATGTTCGTGATGGTTTAAAGCCGGTTCATCGACGTGTTCTCTATGGAATGTATGAAACCGGACTTCGCCACAATGTCAAATACCGTAAATCCGCTAAGGTTGTTGGTGAGGTGATGGGTAATTATCACCCGCATGGTGATACGGCGATTTATGACACGCTCGTTCGTATGGCTCAGGATTTCTCAATGCGCTATATGCTTGTAGATGGGCAGGGTAATTTCGGCTCTATGGATGGTGATTCAGCGGCAGCAATGCGTTATACCGAGTGTCGGATGACAGCATTGTCTGAAGAAATGCTTCTCGATATCGACAAGGACACCGTAGACTGGCAGGACAACTATGACGGGACGACACAGGAGCCAATCGTCTTACCAGCTCGTGTGCCACAATTACTTTTGAATGGAACGGTTGGAATTGCTGTTGGCATGGCGACAAATATACCGCCACACAATCTGACTGAGATTTGCAACGGTGTCATCGAATTGATCGATAATCCAGATGCAAATGTTGACGATCTGATGAAATATGTCAAAGGTCCTGATTTCCCGACTGGCGCAAACATCTACAATGTTGAAGACATTAAGATGGCCTACGCTACAGGCAAGGGCAAGATAATGGTTCGGGCCAAGACGGAGATTGAGGAAGTTAAGCGTGGTTTTCGCATTATCGTGACTGAGATTCCTTTTCAGGTCAACAAGGCTACTTTGATTGAAAAAATTGCTGATCTGGTCAAGGACAAGAAGATCGATGGTATTTCTGATATTCGTGATGAATCAAGTCGCAAAGGTGTTCGTATTGTTATCGAACTACGCGGCAATTCTTATCCGAAAAAAGTTCTCAATCGTTTATATGAGTTAACACAGCTTCAAACCGCTTTTCACGTCAATATGCTTGCACTGACTCCTGATCTCGAACCAATTGTGATGACGTTGAAGGATGTTTTTCAGTATTTCATCGAACATCGGACTATCGTCATCGAGCGGCGAACAAAATTTGAATTGCGTAAAGCTGAAGATCGCGCTCACATACTAGAAGGCCTGAAAATTGCTCTTGATCATATCGATGAAGTTATTACGACGATAAGAAATTCTGCCAATCGAGAGGATGCCAAGAAAAATCTTATCGCCAAATTTAAATTTTCTGAGCGCCAAGCTGACGCTATTTTGGAGATGAAGCTGTCAGCACTGGCTGCCCTAGAACGCAAGCGAATCGAAGACGAGTATGACGAATTAATCAAACGCATTACATACCTCAAAGACCTGTTGGCTCATCCAGAAAAAATTCTCGGATTGATCAAGGATGACTTATTGTATTTAATCGACAAATACGGCGACGAGCGACGAACTGTCGTCATACCGCACGCTCTCGGTGAATTTTCTGCCGAAGATCTAATACCGGACGAACAGGTCTTTGTCTCACTCTCTCGGAGTGACTATATCAAGCGCCAAGAGGTTGATACCTACCGCAAGCAGACCCGAGGTGGCGTCGGCATCGTCGGGATGACGACGAAGGAAGAGGACATTGTTGATTATCTGGTCTGTGCTCGAACACACGACGACATTTTCTTTTTTACCAATAAAGGTCGGGTATTTAAGAGTAAAGTTTATGAACTGCCGGCGACCTCTCGACAATCAAAAGGTACTCCTGTGGTCAATATTATCCAGATTGGACAGGGAGAAAAAGTCACTTCGATCCTGACCTCGCCAAAAGGTGGTCACGGCGACAAATATTTCGTCATGGGTACAGCTCTGGGGCAGATTAAGAAAACTGAGATTGCAAAATACGACAACATCCGCAAGACGGGAATTGTAGCTATGGGACTCAAGCCGCAGGATGAATTGAAGTGGGTCAAAACCTCAAAGGGCAGTGATGTCATTGTCGGAGTGTCAGAAAAAGGCCTGGCGATTTGTTACAAGGAGAGCGAAGCTAGACCGATGGGGCGAAGTGCTTCCGGTGTGACAGGAATGAAACTTCGTAGCGGCGACAAAGTTATGGTCATGGATGTTGTTTCTGGTGATCGCTGGCCAGACGAGTCTAAAAAGAAAATCGGGGCTGAACCAGATATGCTAATAGTTCTTGAAAACGGTTTTGGTAAACGGACGATGATTCATCATTTTCATCTGCAAAAGCGGGCTGGTATGGGTATTCGTGCTGCAAATTGTACAGCTAAGACAGGCAATATTATCGGCATGCGCATCACTTACTCTGACCTTGGTGATGTCGTGCTTGCTTCTCGAAAAGGTCAATTTATCCGTATGGAACTGGCCAAAATAAAACGACTTGGTCGTGACACTCAGGGTGTCACTCTGATGCGCCTTCGCGAGGGAGACAAAGTTTCCTCGGTTGCCCTGATTTTGCCAGAAGAAAAAAACGATGATGAAAAAATTCCGCTTGATTTGTCACCAGCCGACGATGTGCCGTCCACGAAGGAACCAAAATCATTGGAAAAAAAAGTCAAGCCAAAAAAAGAAAAGCTGACAAGTGAGAAAAAACCAATTGCAATCCCTGAGATACAGCCAGACAAGAATGAAGGGCTAAAGATTGCAATTCACAGCTATAAAGAATCTCCAAAACCTGCAGAACCAAAAAAAGCTGAGCCGGTTAAAGAATATAAGGCAGGAGATTCCAAGCCGATCAATGTTCAGCCAGGAAAATCAGGCTTGAGTGTGAAATTTTATGACAAAAAAGTTGTCATCGATAAAGATCATAAAAAGTATGATACACCAGACTCTGCTTCTGCAAAAAAGAACTCAGATGCCAACTACTGGGGGAAAAAGTAATTGAATATCTGTTTAAGACACAAACTCGTCCCCCTTGGGTGATTCTGTGGACTAGTCTCATATTTTGTGGTAAGGTAAATCAAGAATATTAACCTGAATATTTTTTATATGGAAGAAACAGTTAAAAAAATACAAATACCAGAAGTTATCACAGTTAAGGACTTTGCTGAGCGGGCAAATTTGTCCATCTCTGCTGTCATCTCTGACCTGATCAAAAATGGTGTCATGGCTTCGATCAACGAAACTATTGATTTTGGCACTGCTGAAATTATTGCTGACGACCTCGGTCTTGAAATTGAACCAGAGATAGAGACAGAATCAATCAAAACATCAACTAAAGCACAAAAAAAAGCGGTGGCAGGTAAGAACTTAGTTCACAGGCCGCCGGTTGTGACTGTCATGGGTCATGTCGACCATGGCAAAACTACTTTACTTGACCGTATTCGAGAGACTTCAGTCGCCTCTGGAGAATCTGGTGGCATCACTCAACACATTTCTGCATACCAGATAACACTTGCCGAGACCAAGAGTAAAGAGCTTAAAAACAAAACCATCACCTTCATCGACACACCAGGCCACGCAGCTTTCTCTACGATGCGTGAACATGGCACTGCTATTACTGATATTGTAGTTCTGATCATCGCTACTGACGACGGAGTTATGCCCCAGACTATTGAGGTCATCAAGCAAGCACAGGGCAACAATGTTCCCTTGATTGTCGCATTAAATAAAACCGATTTGCCCGACTCTGACGTTACTAAAGTAAAGCAGCAATTAGCCGAATACGATCTCGTGCCTGAAGACTGGGGTGGCAAAACCATAATGGTGGAAATTTCTGCCAAAACAGGCAAGGGAGTCGACTCGCTTCTCGAGATGATCTTACTGCAAGCGGAAGTCATGGATCTAAAAGCAGATTCCGATGAAAAAGCTGTAGGTATTGTCATTGAATCTCATATGGAAAAAGGAGCTGGTCCGATGGTAACTTTGCTTGTGGAAAACGGCACGCTCCATCGAGGAGAGCCGATCGCAATTGGCTCAGCATATGGAAAAGCTAGGATATTAGAAAATTATCTCGCAAAGACAATAGAGCAAGCTGGTCCAAGCACACCAGTGAGAATCGCAGGGTTAAAGTCGCTACCGGAATTTGGAGCCAGACTCTTAGCATTTTCTAGCGAAAAAGAAGCCAGAGAAAGTGCTTTGCTTGAAAACAAAGGTTATTCATCAATGAAAATCGCAACTGCAAAGCGGATTACCAGTGAAGATGATGACACTGATTCAGAAAAAAAGGAGCTAAACCTTATCATCAAAGCTGATGTTGCCGGTTCACTCGAAGCAATTCGCAAATCTTTGCTTGAGGTCAAGGCCATAGACTATGGCATGAAAATTGTGGCTGAGGGTGTCGGTGTGGTTTCTGACTCTGATGTCACTCTAGCCCAGTCGACAGGAGCGATCATCCTTGGTTTTCGAACAACCATCGCTGGTGCAGCCAAACATTTGGCAGAAAAAGAGGGGATTACGGCTAAATTCTTCCAGGTTATTTATGAACTAATAGACTTTGCTAAGGAAGAACTTGCCAATACTTTGCCTCCTGAAATAATCGAGAAAGAACTTGGACATGGAAAAGTTTTGGCGATATTCAGAGACGACAAAAAAGGTTTTGTTGCTGGTGGTAGTGTCGACAGTGGCAAATTAACTGTTGGAGATGAAATTAAATTTTTACAAAAAAACGATGAAATTAGCCGGACAACGATAGTCTCTCTGCGACGTGAAAAAAACGAGGTCAAGGAATCAGAATCTGGCACAGAATGTGGTTTTTCTTTGCCGGCCGGTGCCGTCGTCGCTGTAAATGACGCCTTTGTTGCTTTCAAAACAATTCACAAAAAACGCACAATTAAATAGATGACGTTTGAGAAAATTTTGAGCGAAAGACTCGAGAATTGAGAATTGAGCACTATTATCTCTGACAAATCGCGCGAAATATGAAGTGAAATAAAAAAAATGTCGCGCAAATAATAAAAAAATAACCAATCAAATTACAACGGCCGTTGTGATTTGATTGGTTGTTTTTGTTATGAATCAATGATTAAACCGATGATTTTCAGTAACTTATCAGATATTTACGTTACACTTAGCGCTACACTACACTAGATATTTGATTCGATAAATTACAAAAAAAGCACAATAGATCCCCGCCAGTTCGTCGGTTCCCCTCCACCTTCGAGCTGGCGGGGTTTTGCGTTGGTAAAAATAACTGAGTTGTACCATCGTTTACTCCTTGTATTTAGCGAAATAATCTGGTAGTTTGGTGCTGGCTCAATAGGGCTCAATAGGGAGCCCCTGATACCATAGCTGATTGGCTTGTGCCATAGGCGATTGGAGAGTGTCATGAGTACCGACAGATTTGCTGACGGTGTGGTCGCGCTTGGAGAAAGATGCGTCGTGGTGTTAGGAATCAGAAATGGCTCCACGACCAGTCTGATCCTGTTCACTTCGGGTCGCGATGAAAGGAATGGGGTTTGTTCAATCGCGGCTCAAGCGTCTTTTGACAGAGACGTTCTCGCGAGGTTCAAGTTGAACCTCGCCCCTGACCATGCGTATGCTTGCATTGCAGACGCCGTTTCCGATGATGTGCGTCAACACCGGAATAGCGTGGCTCTCTGTCCCAAGCCGATGATGCTTTATGCGACTGAGAGGGAGTTGTTTGACGTCTGTCTCCAGCCGGATAGATGCTTCACCCGGCTCGACCTGATCATGATGAGTAGTCAGATGCTCGGAGCGATCAGTCAGACGCCGCCAAAGCGCCAAGATTGGAATGAGCAGACACACAAGAGATTCGCCAACCTACACCGCCTCCTTATGACGAGGACGCAGGTAGCAATCAGGAAGTGGATGGGGGAGATGAGCCAACCCCTCAGCCCCATCATCACCTCATAGTAGCGTCCCACCTCGCCGTACCCCTCGAGCACTTGTGCTCGAGTGGTGGTTGACTTTTATCGCCGCTTCTGTTAAGATAAGACAAAGTTTCAGAACTCGTGTAGGAAGTTTGTAAGTTTGTTTTTGAACCAAGACAAATCGACCCGAGATAATGAAATTAGGTCGATTTTTTTAGTTTAAGAAGAAAAAGGAATCAAAATGGAAGAGCAGAAAAACAAACTCTTTGTCAGTAACTTGCCTTACTCCGTCGATGACAACGCTTTACTTGAAATGTTTTCAGGTATTGAAGGTGTCACAGTCGTTGAAGCCAAAGTTATCCTCGACAAGTTCAACAACAACCGATCAAAAGGTTTCGGTTTTGTCACTTGTGAGACTGACGAGATGGCTGAAATTGCCATCAAAGAGATGAACGGCAAAGAAATCGATGGTCGTCAGATCTTCGTCAACGTTGCTAGACCACAAGTCAAACGCGATAACTTTAGTCGCGATCGTTTCTAAGAAGTTCTAATACTTTTTACAAAAACCCGTCAGAGATGGCGGGTTTTTGGTTTTTTGTCGACTTTGTTTTGAAATCTTGATAATTGATACGCGTTACGTGTAATTATTGTTCGAAGCTGAAAACTATCAGCTGAGAACTTAAAAAGCTTATTAAACTTCTCGCTTCGCGCTCGAAGAATAAAAAAACAGTTAAATGTTAATTTAATTGCACATAACGCGTTAATTGATGTATAATGGAAGCAATTAAACAAAGCAATCAAAGTGGGCACTGACATTGGCGGAAAAGTTTTAGGAATTTCGGATAAGTCGTACTATCTTCTTGATAATCTCAAGACAACTTCGACTTCTCTGTTACTTCTCGATGTTCTAATCGTCGCGGTATTCTTTTATCTGATCTATCTATTTCTTTATGAGACAAGGGCATTACGTATTTTATATGGTCTTTTTGTCATTTTAATTTTAATGACAGTCGGCCAATTATTTAATCTGGTACTGTTGAACTGGATATTAAAGTATGTTGGAGCTGTTCTTGTTGTCGCCATTCCTGTGGTTTTTCAACCGGAACTTCGTGGCGCGTTGGAAAAACTGGGTCGGGCTAAATTTATTGGTGATAGGTCATTTATCAAAGAGCACAAGGATGCAGTGATCGATGCAGTTGTCGGAGCTGTCTACTCTCTATCTGCTTCGAAAACCGGTGGATTGATCGTGCTGCAGAGAAAGACAGGGCTGCGAGAGTACGCTGAAAATGGAAATCGACTCAATTCGGAAGTTTCGGCCGATATTTTACTATCAATTTTTTTCCCCAAGTCACCATTGCATGATGGTGCAGTTATAATAGTTGATGACAAAATTGTTGCCGCTAGAGTAATTCTTCCGGTCACCGCGACAAGGGTTGGTGGAAACCTAGGAACTCGCCATCGGGCAGCGATAGGCATAACTGAAAATTCCGACGCGGTCGCAATAGTGGTTTCAGAAGACAGTGGCATCGTTTCGACAGCTATTGGTGGAAAACTTGATCGACGAATCCCAGAAGATAAGTTACGGAATAAATTGAAACGGCTTCTTGGAGCAGGGAAAGACGAGTGATGATTAAATATATAAAAAACTTTTTGACAAAAAATTGGATGGCCAAACTGATGTGTCTGGTTGCAGCTTTTGTCTTGTGGGTTTGGGTTGCTTCAAGTCAAAATACAATCGCAAAATTCCCCGGCACCTTACCTATTAAATCCATAAACACCCCCGTAAACCTTGTAGCAATTTATGATGCTGACCAGGTTACTGTCAAAATCTTAGCAGAGCCATCTATCTGGCAGCGTTTATCAGCAGAGACTTTTTCTGCTGAAATAAATCTTGTGGGGTTGAGTGCTGGAACACATCAGGTGCCGGTGAATGTTTCAGCTTCAATTGCCGGTGTTCAAATTGTCGACCAAACACCCACTTCTATTTTGGTGACGCTAGAACCACTGGAAACCAAGACGATAAAATTATCAGAACGCATCGAAGGTTCTGCTGCTGATGGTATGGTGCCCGGAGATATCGTCTTCGAGCCAGATAGTGTCCGGATAAAAGGTGCCAAAAGCATAATATCTGAAATCACGGAAGCGGTCGCAGCTATCAGTCTGAACGGCCAAGATGCGGATTTCTCTAGTACTGTGACCCCGATGATTTTGGATGACAAAGGTCAAACCATTAGTGATATTACAATAATGCCTGGCTCTGTAGAGGCTCAAATATCGATAGTCAAGGGGTCAAACACCAAAACTGTCGGGGTAAAAGTACAGGTCGATGGTGTGCCAAAGGATAATTATTATATTTCAAATATAACATCAACTCCCGGTGCAGTGGATATTTCTGGTGTGCAAAATACAGTTTTAGCTACTTCGTATCTATCCACCCTGCCAATCGATGTTACCGGAGCGACCTCAGAAATCACCAAAGACATTTCCCTTTCTGTCCCGAGTGGTCTAATTATCCTGAATAATAATTCATCTAAAATCCATGTGACAATCTCGATCTCGCCGATTCAGACATCAAAGACATTTAATCTAAATACATTTAAAATTTCCTCTGGTGAGGGTAAAATAATTTCGACTGATCCAATCAGTATAGCCGCCGTCTGTACAGGACCTATCGATCAGATCAACTCTCTCACAAACAGTGATTTTACAATTCTTCTAAATCTTTCAAATCAAAAAGCTGATGCAAGTGGGGTAATAAATCTTACCGTCGCGCCATCAGACATTCAGGCTCCGTCTGGCGTTACTGTTACATCCATCACTAGCAATGAACTAAAAGTAAAAATACAGTAGAGCAAAACTACTTGTTTCTTTGACCTTATTCGAAGCTAGTATTGTTCTATAGGTACAAGACCGTTTGTAACTGCTCACTTATCTTGTTATCTCGACCCCATGAGCTCTGCAAATAGTTGGAGAAATTTTTTACTAGACAAGAAACAAGATCTCTTCACCCTCGACGAACCGAGGAGTCGAGATAACAATATAAGTGAGCAAGCAGTCATGGCCATTACTCTCACTATTACTCTTGACATAATAAGCGTTGGTGATAGAATGGATTTTGAGTTGTTAAAAACGACTTAAAATATTATGGCTCTTTTACTAGACCTAGAACCACCATCGTCACAAGGGGATCAGGGTGACGAAAACAATTTAAAATGGGTGAATAAAATTCGCTCGACAACCAAAGCCTTTATGGTAAAATTGCGGCAAAGTGTCCAAAAAATACGTAAAGGGCTTTATTTTTTGTCTCAAAAAATTGAAACACTTCGCAAAACAATTCGCTCATTCTTTACAAAAATGATCAGCAATAAACTACTGCCTCATCTTGTAATTAGCTTTTTGTTTGCAATTGTCGCTTTTTCGAATATCAATGATCGTGTTCAGGCTTACAATTTGACCCACCAGATTAACAATCTTGATCCAAACATCGAGCTAGCGATTGTTTCTGATCTTGATAATTTCACTCCACAGCTCGAAAACAGTGTGAAGATTGTAGAAGAATCTATCACATCATCTACTTACTCGAGTGGATTTGTTTACAACGCTGCGCCGACAGATACGCAAATAACTGCCCGGACAGAACCACTGCCAGACAATTCAACTCAAACTGTTTACTATGCTGTGCGAAACAGTGATACACTCTCAGGTATCGGCTGGGCATTTGGGGTAAAAATCGCCACTTTGACGTATGTAAACGACCTTTCAAACAATGATTTTATAAAGCCCGGTCAGCAATTAAAGATTCCTCCTCGTGGCTATGAAGTTCCAGCCACGCTTATTGCTCAGAAACAAGCTGCTGCGCTTGCTGCAGTGGAGAAGGTGAAAGCCAAGACCGCAGCGAAGAAATTGGCGATTTCCCGTCCTGCCGGTAGTTCTCGCAACGCCTATCCATTTGGATATTGCACCTATTACGTCGCGACTCGCCGAGCCGTCCCGAGTAGCTGGGGTAATGGCGGTCAATGGTTAAACTCAGCCAATAGAGCTGGTTATTCAACCGGCTCAAGCGCTGTTGCCGGAGCGATAGTGGTAACAAGAGAATCATTTTGGGGACATGTGGCCTACGTGGAGTCAGTTAATGGTAGTTCGATGACCATTTCCGAGATGAACGCGCCGATCTTTGGTGTACGCACGACAAGAACAATCTCAACTCACGACTCAAAGATAAAAGGATTTGTCTACTAACACCATTCGAGCTTTTGTATTGCTGGCTTATTAGCCAGTTTTGTGTTATTATCAACTTAAGTTCAAGGCTAAAAGTTGAAATTTCAATACGCTTAAACAGAGATTTAAATTATTCTTAACTTTTACCAACTTGTTTATTGACGAAGTTGAAATCTATGTCAAGGCTGGAAATGGCGGCAATGGTGCCGTCTCTTTTCGACGTGAAAAATATATTCCTGACGGCGGGCCTGACGGCGGCGACGGCGGCAATGGTGGTGATGTCATAATTCAGGCAATTGATCATATTCATGGACTGGCCGATTTCAATCGAACAAAACGTTTTTTGGCTGAAGACGGACAGAACGGCATGAGCAAGAAAATGCACGGCAGAAACTCTGTCGACACAGTACTCAATGTTCCCTTCGGAACTCAGATTTTTCAAAAAGATGAACTTTTGTTTGATCTGACTCATCAAAATGATCGCGTAGTTTTGCTCAAGGGAGGCAAGGGCGGCTGGGGCAATCAGCATTTTGCGACCTCGATCAAACAAGCACCAAAATGGGCCAAAAGCGGTATGCGCGGTGAATCAGCCAAGATTAAGCTTGTTTTGAAGATGATTGCTGATGTCGGGCTGATCGGCTTGCCAAATGCCGGCAAATCAACGCTCATCTCGACCATCACAAACGCACGGCCGAAGATCGCCAATTACCCATTTACTACACTCGAGCCAAACCTCGGGACCTTTATCTCTGACGACAAAAGACTTATCATCGCCGATATCCCTGGACTAATTGCCGGTGCTCATGAAGGCAGGGGACTGGGTATCAAATTTCTAAAGCACATCGAACGAACTAAATTGCTGGTTCACCTGATCGATTCCAGCTCATCCGATCCATTGTCAGATTATAAAACAATTCGGACTGAGCTTGGTGATTTTTCAAAAAAACTTCTAAAGAAAAAAGAGATCGTGGTCTTGTCGAAGATTGATCTGATTTCTACTGAACGCTTGGCAGAGATAGAAAAGCAGTTCAAGACAAAGAAGATTGTGCTTGTGCCTGTTTCTATTGCAACAAATCTCGGATTGAAACAATTAACAGATAAGATTAAATCAAAATCTAGTTTATAGACCAGCCATTGACAACAAAAATACTCCTGATCTATAATAGTACCAATGACTCATTCGAAAATTTACTTGTATGTTGACAAGTAGTTTCTTGTATGCTATTATCTGAATAATAGAATATTTTAGAGTGGGATAAAGCGTTGACAAGCCGTAGTCCTCTAGACGAATTAGTACGATAACACACCCTCTGCCAGGCAGGGCGGTTTTTTTGGTGTCCTGCATCATTTCGATTAAACTTTTTACGACAAGCTTATTAAAAAACTACTATATATAAAGGAGATCTATGCCGGTAAATGATAAAATTGCTGAGCGAATTCTGCCACGAATTGAAGCGGAATTTGAGCATCTACCAAACCTCATCGAAGTTCAAACCAAGTCCTATGAGTGGTTTTTCCAAGAAGGCCTGAGAGAACTCCTTGACGAGATCTCACCTATCGAAGATTTCACCGGCGAACTTTATTCCCTGACTTTTGGTGAATATTACCTAGATCGTCCACGTTTTGATGAAAAGACATCGCGTGAAAAAAATATGACCTACAAGGCGCCACTTCGGGTTAAAGTTTCCCTTCTGAACAAGCAGACCAAGGAGATCAAAGAAGGTGAGGTTTTCCTCGGTGATATTCCTCTGATGACTGAGCACGGTACATTTATCATCAATGGTGTTGAGCGTTGTGTCGTATCTCAGATTGTTCGCTCGTATGGTGTTTTGTTTACAGCTGAAAGCATTGCTGGTGAAAATTTTTTTGGTGCTAAGGTCATCCCAAATCGTGGCGCATGGCTTGAAATTGAAAGCAATTCTAAGGGAATTATCACTGTCAAAGTTGACCGTAAACGTCGCATCCCGATCACAACTTTCTTGCGAGCGATCGGCATATCGACCGATGAGGAAATCAAGGCGCTTTTTGCTGATGTTGATGATGGTGAAAACATCAAATTCATCGACGCGACACTGGAGAAGGACCCTTCCAGTAATTATGATGAAGGCGTCGTCGAAACTTACAAAAGAATCCGACCAGGTGACCTGGCGACACCAGAATCAGCCAAATCTTTCATCGATATGATTCTGTTTAATCCAAAACGTTATGACATTGGCCGAGTTGGCCGATACAAGCTCAATCAGCGTCTTGGTGTTGATGTACCAAATACTCCAGAAAATAGAATTTTCCGTCGTGAAGACATCATCGGAATAATTCGCGAAATCATCAGATTAAACAATACACCCGGTGCAAAACCGGATGATACTGACGCTCTCAAAAATCGTCGTATCAAATCCATAGGTGAATCAGTCCAAGGCCGTGTTCGTGTTGGTCTTTTGCGTGTTGAGAGAATTGCCAAGGATCGTATGAGTGTGATTGAAGCAGCGGACATTACCCCGCAGGCATTGGTCAATTCTCGACCAGTTGTTGCCTCATTACAGGAATTTTTCTCTTCGTCACAATTATCGCAGTTTATGAATCAGACAAATCCACTGTCTGAGCTGGAACACAAACGAACATTGTCTGCGACTGGCCCTGGTGGCTTGTCACGAGAACGTGCTGGTTTCGAGGTTCGGGACGTTCACGAGTCTCACTATGGGCGTATCTGTCCGATCGAGTCTCCAGAAGGTCCAAACATCGGCTTGGTCAGTTATATGGCTTCATATGCACGAGTCAATAGCTATGGTTTTATGGAAACCCCATACCGAAAAGTTCATATCGAAAAGGGTAAAGCCAGAGTAACAGATGACGTAATTTATCTTGACGCCGGTACAGAAGAAAAGACGATTATTGCCCCTGCCTCAGTCGAAATTGATGATAAGGGTTTTATCAAAAAAGACCGTGTCATCGTCCGAAAACACGGTCACCCCGACATGGCTTTGGCATCTGAAGTCCAGTACATGGATGTTTCTCCACGACAGATTGTTTCAGTCGCTACTTCTCTAATACCTTTCGTTGAGCACGATGATGGTGCTCGTGCGATGATGGGATCAAATATGCAACGACAGGCTGTTCCACTTGTTATCCCAGATTCTCCTGTTGTCGGAACCGGTATGGAAAAAGCTGCGGCTCAGTATTCTGGTCAGATCGCCGCGGCCAAAACACCAGGTACTATTACTCATGTTTCCTCAAATCTGATCCGTGTAAAACCGAGTAAAGGTTCGGAGCATGACTACTACTTAGAGAAATTTTCTCGATCCAATCAAGGTACCTTGATCAATCAACGACCGATCGTCAAAGTTGGCGACAAAGTTACTGCCGGTCAAGTTATCGCTGACTCTTCGGCAACGCAAAACGGTGAGCTCGCGCTAGGTCAAAACTTAATGGTCTCATTTATGTCTTGGGGTGGTTCAAATTTCGAGGATGCTATCATCATTTCCAGCCGTTTAGTTCAAGATCATGTCCTTTCATCTGTTCACATCGAACAATACTCGATAGAAGTTCGTGACACCAAGCTTGGTCCGGAATTACTTACTCGAGATATTCCAAACGTCTCCGAAGAAGCACTTTCTAACCTTGACGAGGTTGGTGTTATTCGCATCGGTGCGGAGGTCCAATCCGGAGATATCCTGGTCGGAAAGATCTCACCAAAAGGTGAGACAGAGTTGTCGTCTGAAGAAAAATTGCTTCGGGCAATTTTCGGTGAAAAAGCCAAGGACGTCCGTGATTCATCGCTTCGCTTGCCACACGGCGAGTACGGCAAAGTTGTTAATATAAAAATCTTTTCTAAGGAAAATGGTGACGAGCTTCCATCTGGTGTTTATCAGTTGGTTGAAGTCTCAGTCGCTCAGCTACGCAAAATCTCAGTTGGTGACAAGCTGGCCGGTCGACACGGTAACAAAGGTGTCATATCAGTCATCCTACCTGCTGAAGATATGCCATATCTACCTGATGGTCGCCCAGTCGATGTTATTCTTAACCCACTTGGCGTTATCTCACGTATGAATGTCGGACAGATTTTAGAAACGCATCTTGGCTTGGCCGCTGCGGCCGGTGGTTACAAAATAGCCTCACCTGTTTTTGAAGGTATATCTTTGACTGAAATCAAACAGCGTTTGAAGACTGAAGGGTTACCGGAAGATGGTAAAATCCAGCTGATTGATGGCAAAAGTGGTGAGAAGTTCGACCGCAAGTCAACCGTTGGCATTATGTATATTTTGAAACTTCATCACTTGGTTGACGACAAGATGCACGCACGAAGTGTCGGTCCTTACTCGATGATTACTCAGCAGCCACTCGGTGGTAAGGCTCAGTTCGGTGGTCAGAGGTTTGGTGAGATGGAAGTGTGGGCACTCGAAGCATACGGTGCCGCTCACACACTTCAGGAAATGCTGACAATCAAATCCGATGACATTGTCGGTCGCAGTCGGATTTATGAGTCAATTATCAAAGGCGAGAAAATTCAGAAACCGGTTATTCCAGAAGCCTTCAATGTTATGGTCAAGGAGTTGCAGAGCCTTTGCTTGGATGTCGATCTGATCACCACCCGCGAAGAAGCTGTCGTTGCAGAAGAGACACCAGTCGAAAAACCGCAAACGGTTGAACTACCGGTTAAGCAAGGCGACGAAGACCAAGATGGTGATATCGACAGCGACGAAGAATACGACGAAGAGCTTGATGAAAAGCTGACTGAGATCGCAGCAGAACAGACAGACGCCGACGAGGATCTTGTTAGCGATGAAGTCGACTCAGATGAAGACAAGTAAACATATTAATATATAAAGAGGAAATATTATGCCAAGCATAGAAGTAAAGGACCAAGTCGCAGTATCTGATTTTGAAGCGATTCGACTCTCAATCGCTTCACCTGAAGATATTCTTTCCTGGTCACACGGTGAAGTTATCAAGCCGGAAACGATCAACTATCGTACGCAAAAACCTGAGCGTGACGGTCTTTTCTGTGAGCGCATTTTCGGTCCGACTAAAGACTGGGAATGTTACTGCGGCAAGTATAAAAAGATACGCTACAAAGGCGTCATCTGTGATAAATGTGGTGTCGAGGTCACTCGCTCGTCAGTTCGCCGTGTTCGAATGGGCCACATTGATTTAGCTGTGCCAACAGCTCATATCTGGTACGTCCGCGGCACTTCTAGCATCTGTGCTGCTATTCTTAGTTTGTCTGGGGCTGATATCGAAAAAGTTGTTTATTTTGCTAGCTACGTTATCCTTGATATCAATGAAGAATTGCGACAATCAAGCTTGGAAAATCTTGAAACAGAATACAAGGAATACCAAGAGACCATTAAAAAAGGTGATGAAACGCCGGGCGCTACATCTGAAGAAATAGAACAGATTTACAAAGAGACAAAGAGTGAACTTGGTTCTCTATCAGTAGGAAAAATTATTTCTGAGCAAAGCTACCGTGATTTGAACATGAAGTATGGTCAGATCGTTCGAGTTGGTATTGGTGCTGAAGCCATTCTTGAGCTCTTGAAGAACTACAATATCAAAGAAAATATTGAAATTGCCAAAACTGAAGCACGCAAATTGGCAGGTCTTGCAAGAGCTAAAGTGCTAAAGAAATTACGAGTTTTGCAAAGCATGAACAATGCTGGGATCAATCCAGCATGGCTGGTCTTGAATAGAGTTCCGGTCATCCCACCCGACCTTCGCCCGATGGTTCAGCTCGATGGTGGTCGTTTTGCCGCCTCCGACTTAAATGACTTGTATCGCCGCGTTATCAACCGCAACAATCGACTGAAGCGCTTGCTGAGCCAAGGGGCACCAGAAGTTATCTGTCGTAACGAAAAGAGAATGCTGCAAGAAGCTGTCGATGCCCTAATCGACAACTCAGCACGCAAGGACAAGGCTGCTTCTTCAACTGGTGGAAAGCGCAAACTCAAATCACTTTCTGATATGCTTCGTGGCAAACAGGGTCGTTTCCGTCAGAATTTGCTTGGTAAACGTGTCGACTATTCTGGTCGCTCTGTTATCGTCGTCGGTCCGAAACTCAAGCTTTTCCAGTGTGGTTTGCCAAAAGTGATGGCGCTTGAGCTTTTCAAGCCATTTGTTATCGGTCGCCTGATCGCTGATGGTTATGTGCACAATGTCAAAAATGCCACTCGCTTGATCGAAAAAGGTGAATCCTTTGTCTGGGATATACTTGAAGACGTTATTAAAGATAAGTGCGTCTTGCTAAACCGCGCCCCAACTCTTCACCGTCTTGGTATTCAGGCTTTCAAACCGATTCTTATCGAAGGTAAGGCGATCAAAGTTCACCCCCTAGTCTGTTCAGCCTTCAACGCTGACTTTGATGGTGATCAGATGGCAGTCCATTTACCGCTCTCCGACCTAGCCCAAGAAGAGGCACACGAGATCATGCTTTCATCGAAAAATCTACTCAAACCTTCTAGTGGTGATCCGGTTTTGACACTTTCTTTTGACATTGTTCTAGGGTGCCACTATCTGACTCGCGATGGAATTGATGGTTTGGCTGGAAACGGCAGTGTTTTCTCCTCGAAAAACGCGGCAATCAGTGCTTTTGAACTCAACGGAATTGATATCAATTCTAAAATCAAAGTCAGAATGCCTGACGGTAATATTTTAGATACTTCTCCTGGTCGTCTAATTTTTAACGAGGTTTTACCCGAGGGATGGCCTTACGTAAACGAGGTGATGACAAAGAAAACTATCGGCAAATTAACAGAGAAGGTTTACCACGCTTGTGGTGCCGAAATCACCGCCACGCTGGTTGATGATATCAAGGAACTTGGTTTTGTATACGCTCAAAAGTCAGGCATGACTTTTGCCGTCGATGATATCTATATACCTGAAACCAAAGACAAGATCCTCGAGAAAGCACAGGGCGAGGTAGACAGCATCACCAAACTCTTTGAGCGCGGCCTTATCTCTGACGAGGAACGTTATAATAAAACTATTGAAATCTGGATGGGTGCACAGTCACAGATGGAAAAAGACATGATGGCTGGCTATCCGACACAAAACGATATTTATATCATTATGAATTCTGGTGCTCGTGGTAACATTGCCCAGATGACTCAGGTTGGTGCGATGAAAGGCATGGTTGCGGATCCAACTGGTGCCATTATCGAGTTGCCAATTCGCTCAAACTTCAAGGAAGGCTTGTCAGTGTTCGAGTACTTCGTTTCAACTCACGGTTCCAGAAAGGGACGTGCTGACACTGCTCTGCGTACCTCAGAGGCTGGTTATTTGACCAGACGCCTTGTCGACGTTTCACAGGATGTTGTTACCAGTTGTCCAGACTGTGGCACAAGCAATACTCGTCGAATTTCCAAGAGTTTTTATGCTGAATTTGGTGAGGAATGGGATAAATACATTCGTGGCCGAACACTCGGAAAAACAGCTGCTGGAGTCAAAAAAGGTACAACTATTACTGAAGCTGATATTGCCAAGTTTGATGAGGTCGGACTAACTGAGATCGAGATCTTTTCATTGCTTGGTTGTGAGGCCAAAAAGGGAATCTGCCAGAAATGCTACGGAATTGATTTGGCAACGGGTAGGACGATCGAAATCGGTACTGCTGTTGGTATCGTCGCAGCCCAGGCGATCGGCGAACCGGGAACACAGTTGACGATGAGAACCTTCCATACTGGTGGTGCAGCTGGTGCTGATATTACAACTGGTTTACCTCGCGTCGAACAACTGTTCGAAGCTCGAATGCCAAAATCTCCAGCTGTCCTGTCAGAAGTCGCTGGTAAAGTTACCATCACTAAGGCCTCAGATATTGTCAAAATTACGGTTTCTGGCCAAGGTGAAAAAGTCGAAGACTATGAACTACCATCTGGTTACAAAACAGTTGTTGAAAATGACGCTGCTGTTGTCAAAAATCAAACCATTGCCGAGTCTGAATCAGGAGACGGTAAGCCAGTTCGCACACTTATCTCTGGCAAGTTCAACGTCTCTGGAAACAAGATAAAGGTTGCTGGAGTTGGCGATGCAATAGTTGAATACGCTATTGCAAAAACAACCTCACTACTAGTCAAAGACGGTGACGTCGTTGAAAAAGGCCAGCCATTGACCGAAGGTCACTTCGATCTCGGAGCTAGCTTTAAACTAAATGGCGCGATCAAGACACAAAATTATATCATCAAACAAGTTCAGATTATTTATGACTCTCAGGGCCAGGATATCAACGATAAGCACATTGAAGTTATCGTCAGGATGATGAGCAGCAAGGTCAAGGTTGTCGAAGCTGGTGATTCTAAATATCTGCCAGGTCAAGTTGTTTCAAAAATCGACGTTGCTCACCGAAACCGCGAGTTAGCCGAGCAAGGCAAGAAACAGATAAAGTCCGATGACATGATTATGGGTATCACTCGGGTCGCCCTGAAAACTGACTCATTCCTCTCAGCTGCCTCTTTTCAGGAGACAACTTCAATCCTGATCGATGCTGCCATCTCTGGCAAAATCGACAACTTGAAGGGTCTGAAGGAAAACGTAATCATCGGTAAGCTTATTCCTGCAGGTACCGGTTTTGATCCAGTCAACGACACCGTGGATTGTCCAGTGCCGATCGAAGTTGAAGAACAGCTTTGACAGGTCGAGTAATTTATGGTAAGTTACCAAAGTGACATTGCAATTAGAAATGAATAAATTTGAAATTCTAAAATTGTTTTTAAATTGAAAATTGTCTTCGACTCTGAGGGAAGAGCCCTCAGGCTCAGACTCGAATGAGAAAATTGAGATTTGATTAGAAATTGACAGTTCGTCTGTCATCCTGAGCGAAGCCGAAAGGCGTAGCCGAAGGATCTGAACGTTATTTAGAAATTTGGAGCGAAGCGACAGTTATGCCAACAATAAACCAATTACTGAGAAAAGGCCGCAAGAGCAACGTAAAGCGTTCCAAGACGACTGCTTTGAAGACGACTTTTAACTATCTTCACAACAAGCCGGTTCGTTTGAGTTCGCCACAGAAACGCGGTGTCTGTATCAAAGTTGGTACGATGACACCAAAGAAACCAAACTCTGCTTTGCGTAAATTTGCTCGTGTCAGATTGGCAAATGGTTATGAGGTAAACGCATACATCGGCGGCGAAGGTCATGGTCTACAGGAACACTCAGTGGTTCTGATCCGTGGCGGTCGTGTCAAGGACTTGCCAGGTATGCGATATCATATTGTTCGTGGCAAGCTCGACCTGACCGGTGTAGCTGGTCGCAAACAGGGCCGAAGTAAATACGGAACCAAAGCAGGAAAAGCTTAATAAACAAGCCTCTCAGCCAGTCAGCTATTCAGCTGATAAGCTGACTAATTGAAAAGCTAAAACAACTATGGCAAGAGGACACTTAAAAATCAAGAGAAAAGCAATCCAGCCTGACGCAAAGTTCAGTAGCTTGGTTGTCACCAAGATGATCAACTATATCATGAAAAATGGCAAAAAGACTGTTGCTGAGAAGATTGTTTATCAGTCACTCGATCAGGCCGCTCTGACACTCAAGGCTGAGCCGATGGAGATTCTTGATACTGTTTTGAAAAACGTTGGTCCGCTCGTCGAAGTCAAGAGCAAGCGTATCGGTGGTGCAAACTACCAGGTGCCGATGGAAGTGAGTCGTGACCGCAAAAACACCCTGGCAATGCGCTGGGTTATCGGTGCGGCACAGGGTTCGAAAGGCAAGCCGATGGCACAGAAATTAGCACTTGAAATGATCAGTGCTTACAACAACGAAGGTGCCGCCATCAAGAAGAAAGACGATACTCATCGCATGGCCGAAGCCAACAAAGCCTTCGCTCATTTTGCCCGATTTTAACTTTTAAAACATTTTACCGTTATTTAAGACTATTTTCTTCGATATTGGTGCTACGGCTTACAGGCAAAGTCTTCACTCACTTCGCACGGTTCTAACTAAGCAATACTGTTCGAGCTTGTCGAGAACTTCTCGACTCCAAAATCACATCGCTCGAAGAATGATATAAAAAATACCTCGCAGTAATGCGTGGTTTTTATATTATCTCCATAATTTCAAACGATCGTGTGAAATTGCTGATGTTTGCATTGTGAAAAATTTTTGATAATTGTGGGGTTGAGGCGGCAGCGCTTGCGCGCATGCCGCCTCCGAAACCCCTCCTGTGAACTCAGTAGACGGGGACACCGTCCTTACCAGGTTCGCATCGGTACAGACCGTTGCACTTCACTGGCCGTGTGCCACCGTTGGAACTGCTGTAGTCCCACATATCGGTGGTGAACTCGGCGGCGACGTAGTAGGTCGCCTCGAGATCCAGAGCCTCGCTGTGCCGATCCGTCAACACGAACACTGCAGTGCCGTTATCGCCATGCAGGTAGACTCGCTCGTAGGAGAACTGGACGTATCGCTTCTCCCCGTCGTCATCGATTCGATAGCAGGCGAACTCATTCGTATAGAAAGTTCCACGATTGAGTTCGACGCGAATCGAGGACGATTCGCGGTCGATCCTCACCGAGAGAATCCGCGGTGCGGGCTTGCGGAGCCCGAACAGCTCGCCGGCCCCGCCGCACCCAGTCAACATGGTGACCACCGCGCAGAGCGCGGTGAGAACAAACACGTTGCGCAGCTTGCGCATCATTCTCTCCGTCGCTCCGCGGGTTGATTTGAGCCGTCTGGCTCGTGCGAAGCGAACGCTAAAACATACCACATTCACTCGTGTTTGTCAATATCTTTATTTCGGGTGTCATCTCCAAAATAAAAGTGCAGTAGTTCCAAAATAAAAGTGCAGTTAGCTTTGTTGGATAAATCTGTAGATGTTTTTGATCTTGTCGTTATGCAGAAGCCTTAATTCTGGGGTTGGTTCCTCTGGTATTGAATGAAGATCGACCATGGCTCCG
>Ga0210057_1000838_pt1 | contig 49192 bp, 55 predicted proteins | sample CryGeyCG2114_010_2_FD_183968 | JGI IMG/M metagenome (GOLD analysis project Ga0210057, IMG submission 183968) | Groundwater microbial communities from aquifer - Crystal Geyser CG10_big_fil_rev_8/21/14_0.10 (SPAdes) (version 2) | ecosystem: Environmental > Aquatic > Deep subsurface > Groundwater ...
AGTCCCGAATGTTCCTGATATTTCAGTTCCTGATGGTGAATCTGACGCAGATAATCAAGAAATAAAAAAATGGGGTGATGCTCGCACGTTCGAGTTTGAACCAAAAAGCCATATTGAATTGATGGAGACTCATGGCATGGCAGACTTTGAACGTGGTACTAAAGTATCAGGGTTCCGAGGTTATTTTTTGAAAGGAGATGGCGCACTTCTTTCGCTTGCTGTATGGCGTTTCGCACAAGACTTCTTTTTAAATAAAGGGTTTACCCCGATGATTGTGCCAAGTTTGGTACGCCGAGTTAATTTTCTTGGTACAGGGTACATTCCACAGGGGGAGGAAGATTTGTATCAGACGCAAGACGGGGATTTTCTAGCGGGTACTGCGGAAGTTGCAACCATGGGGTATTACATGGGTGAAGTGGTACCTAAAGAAGAATTACCAACGAAATTTCTTTCGTTCTCTCCTTGTTTCCGTCGAGAAGCGGGAAGTCATGGGAAAGACACCAAAGGATTAATTCGGGTTCATGAATTTTATAAATGGGAACAAGTGATGCTGTGTGAGGCATCACACGAAGAGAGTGTGAAGTGGCATGAGTGGCTCAATAGAAACACGGAGGAGTTTATTGAATCGCTTAACATCCCGTATAGAACAGTCTTAAATTGTGGCGGTGATATCGGACTAGGACAGGTTAAAAAATATGACATTGAATTATGGGTCCCTGGTGAGCAGACATATCGCGAAATAAGTTCAGCCTCATATTTCCATGATTTCCAGACACGGCGACTCAATATTCGTTATCGTGATGATGAAGGGAAGCTTCGGTATGCTCACTCACTCAACTCAACTGCTATTCCAACCCCGCGTATTTTGGTGTCACTCATTGAAAACTATCAACAAGAGAACGGTTCTATTAAAATTCCTGAAGCACTCCAAAAGTATTTTGGTAAAGATATAATTACGGCATAATCTCTATGCCAAAAGGGAAACGTAAATTAACCTTAAAACAACGTAGGGAGCGTGCACGCACGTTGATAGTTTTTGGTGGGGTTTTTGCATTTGCTGTGCTTATTGGAGGAGGTATCTTTGGCCTGCATAGACCTGAAGTAACCATTGCATCTGTAGAGGTTGAGGGAGCGCATTATACGCGTGAAGATTTAGTACAACAGTTTGCAACAAGCATGTTAAAAGGTTCGTACTTTTTTCTTATTCCTCGGAGTAGTACGTTTTTTTACCCACGCCATGCAATGATACGTGATGCGCAAGGTTTATTTCCTGCTGTGCAGTCGATTGAAATTAGGAGAGACCATTTTACTTCGTTGCATATACGTATCACTGAACGAGAAACATCGGCGTGGTGGTGCACATCACTCTCGAGTAGCACCTCGTGCTATCTAATGGACGAACACGGTTTCATTTTTACTAAAGCAGAAGAGTCACGCAACGATGTTTTGGTATATACAGGAGGCGTCACAGCGCAGCCACCAGCGACGACATTTCTAAATGGCGGGTATGCATCGTTAAGTGTGTTTGTGGCTGATACGGCCCAAGCAACAGGACGTACACCGGAATCTGTCTCAGTTGATGAACATGAAGACGTTACAATCTTTTTTAAAGAAGGAGGAGAGCTTCGTTTTTCATACCAGAGTGCTCACGATGCGCTTCTAGAAAATATTGCGTCGGTATTTGCTTCGCGAAGATTTCACTCTGATGAAATTCTCGAATACGCTGATTTTCGTTTTGGAAATAAAATTTACGTGAAATTTAAGGGAGAGTAGGCTACTATCCTTGATATGAATACAAGTTTTTGGAATGAACTATCAAAACCATTTCTGGTGCTTGCACCGATGGCGGATGTGACCGATGTCGCGTTCAGACGTGTCATAGCAAAGTATGGGAAACCAGACGTACTGTGGACAGAGTTTGTCTCAGCCGATGGGCTCGCTTTTGCTCCTGAAGAAGGGAGAAAGAAACTCCTCAAAGATTTGGAATACTCAGAAGGGGAACGACCTATCGTTGCTCAACTATTCACCTCAAATCCAAAAACCATGGAAGAAGCGTCTCTCCTATGCGCAGAGCTCGGGTTTGATGGCGTTGATATCAATATGGGGTGCCCCGACCGTTCAATTGAAAAACAAGGAGCAGGCGCTGCTCACATAAAAGATCCGGAGCATGCAAAGGAAATTATTTACGCAGCAAAACAAGGTGCTAAAACAATTCCCGTTTCAGTTAAAACCCGACTTGGCTATAACAAAGATGAATTAGACACGTGGCTCCCAAAATTATTTGAAGCAGCGCCGGCTGCAGTTACCATTCACGCACGAACACGTAAGGAAATGTCGAAAGTTCCCGCACGGTGGGAGCGTGTACGACACGCAGTTGAGCTTCGAGATGAATTAGCTCCCGGTGTGTTGATTCTTGGTAATGGTGACGCTGTGGATATTGAGGACGCACGAACGAAAGTCAGTGAGTCTGGCGCAGATGGAGCAATGCTCGGGCGAGCGATTTTCGGTAACCCGTGGCTTTTTTCAGAGCACGTACCAACTCTCAGAGAAAAATTAGAGGTTATGGTTGAGCACACCAAACTTTTTGAAGAACTCCTTCCTCACAAGAATTTTGCCATTATGAAAAAGCACTATAAAGCCTATGTTTCTGGCTTTGATGGTGCAGCAGAGCTTCGTGCGCGCCTCATGGAAAGCGCAGATGCAGATGAGATAGCAGAGGTGGTGGAGGGTTTTCTTGCAAAAAACTAGAAGTAACGGTACACTACCTTTTAAATACGAATATGAGTTACGCACTCACATCTCGACTCAAGACTACTATCCACTATTTATTTTCTGGTTTCTTTTTTGCCTCTCTCGGAGGCATTTTTTTTATCGAAACATAGCGTATGGAACTTATTCTTGAAGACAACACGCGATTTTCTGGCGAAAGCTTTGGCGCAAAAAAACCTATTTCGGGAGAAGTGGTATTTTCAACCGGAATGGTTGGTTATGTTGAGTCATTAACCGACCCATCATACAAAGGTCAAATTTTAGTTCTTACGTATCCACTCGTAGGAAATTACGGAGTTCCTGATTCCTCACTGTTTGAATCGAAAACTATTCATGTGTCTGGGCTTGTTGTGTCTGAATACAGCGAACAGTATTCTCACAGTGCTGCCAAACATTCGCTTGGTGAGTGGTTAAAGAAAAACAACATTCCTGCCATCACAGGTGTTGATACACGTGCGTTAACAAAAAAATTACGTGAGAGGGGAACCATGCTCGGCGCACTTTCCTTCAATGGTAAAAAAGGAACGTTGTACGATCCTGACACTGAAAATCAGGTAGCTAAAGTAAGTCCCACAACGCGTGAAGTGTATGGGGAAGGTTCCACTACCATCGTGCTCGTTGATTGTGGCTCAAAAGAAAATATCGCGCGCTTGCTTCAAAAGCCTGATGTGCGGGTAGTACGCGTTCCATGGGATTACGACTTCACTCAAGAAGAGTATGACGGCGTACTTATTTCCAATGGTCCAGGAGACCCTACGTTTTGCAAGGAAACCATTAAGCATATAAAGAAGGCATTTGTAAAAAAGAAACCAATGCTCGGTATTTGTTTAGGCACTCAATTGATGGCGCTTGCTACGGGAGCGAAGACATACAAAATGAAGTATGGACATCGCTCGCACAATCAACCATGTATCGACGTAACAAACGGTTCGCGATGTTACATTACATCGCAGAATCACAGTTTTGCAGTAAAAGAAAATACACTTCCAAAAGGATGGGGGGTATGGATGAAAAATGCTAACGATCAAACAGTTGAAGGCATCATGCACGCAACACTCCCATTTCGTGCTGTGCAATTTCACCCAGAAGCCGCACCAGGACCAACTGATACTGAATGGATTATCGATGAGTTCGTAGAGACGGTTCGTACGTATGCAAAAAAATAGTATGAAAAAACCTAAAAAAGTATTGTTACTCGGTTCAGGGGGATTAAAAATTGGCCAAGCTGGTGAATTTGATTATTCGGGTTCACAAGCGATTAAAGCGCTGAAAGAAGAAGGGATACAAGTTATCTTGATGAACCCAAACATTGCAACAGTGCAGACCGATCGCGCGCTTGCAGACGGAGTGTATTTTTTGCCACTCACTGAATATTTTGCAACTGAAGTTATTAAGAAAGAAAAACCAGATGGCATTCTGCTTAGTTTTGGAGGGCAAACAGCACTTAATCTTGGGCTTGAACTTGAAGATCGTGGCGTATTTAAAAAATACAATGTGCGCGTGTTAGGTACTCCTACCGATACTATTCGTGACACAGAAGATAGAGATTTATTTTCAAAACGATTGAAAGAAATTGATGTGAAAACTGCACGAAGTCGTGCAGTAAAAACTGTTGAAGCAGCAAAGCAAGCTGCCGAACGTCTTGGCTACCCAGTCATGGTTCGCTCAGCGTACTCGCTTGGTGGTGAGGGTTCAGGGAGAGTTGATTCAGAAAAAGAATTAGTAGAGCGATTGGAAACCGTACTGCAAAACGTGCCACAAGTACTCATTGAAGAATATCTTCAGGGGTGGAAAGAAGTAGAGTACGAAGTGGTACGCGATTCTGCTGATAATTGCATCACAGTGTGTAACATGGAAAATATTGACCCCATGGGAATTCACACTGGGGAAAGTATGGTGGTTGCACCATCTCAAACGCTTACGAATGAGGAATATCACCGATTGCGTTCTATCGCTATAAAAACAATCCGCCACCTCGGCATTATTGGTGAATGTAATATTCAGTATGCGCTGAATCCTAAGTCAGGCGACTACCGAGTTATTGAAGTAAATGCACGGCTCTCACGCTCTTCCGCATTGGCGTCAAAAGCAACAGGGTATCCACTCGCGTTTGTTGCGGCAAAACTTGCACTTGGCTACGCACTCCCTGACATTAAGAATTCGGTTACTGGAATCACGAGTGCATGTTTTGAACCTGCATTAGATTACCTCGTGTTAAAGATGCCCCGGTGGGATTTGGCAAAATTCCATAACGCACCACCGCGTATTAGTTCTGAAATGAAATCAGTGGGAGAGGTGATGGCAATCGGAAGAAGTTTTGAAGAAGTGTTACAAAAAGCTATTCGCATGATTGCGACAGGAGCAAACGGTTTTACTGCACAACAAAATGGAGACTTTACTATATCTGATTATAAAAAAGTATTAAAACAGCCGACAACTCATCGTGTGTTCGCACTCGCTGAAGCACTGCGTAATGGAATGACCGTTCAACAAATCCACAAAGCTACTCACATCACTCCGTGGTTTTTGGAAAAGATGAAAAATATTACCGACTGTGAGGCTGATATCAAAAAGAAGAAATCATTATCTGCTGGTGACATTCGGAAAGCAAAAAAGCTTGGATTTTCTGATAAGCAACTCGGTATTATTTCTGGTAAAAGCGAAGCCTCTATTCGGTCTCAAAGAAAAAAAGCAAAAATTCTTCCCGTAGTAAAACAAATTGATACACTTGCTGGTGAATTTCCCGCACAAACAAATTATCTTTATCTCACCTATCACGGCACTGAAAATGATGTTGAGCGAGGGCGTAACAGTGTCGCGGTGTTGGGAAGCGGTCCGTACTGCATTGGTTCTTCAGTGGAGTTTGACTGGTGTAGTGTGCAAGCACTAAAAGCTCTTCAAGAAAAAAAGAAGGAAACAATTATCATCAACTACAATCCAGAAACCGTTTCTACTGACTACGACATGTCCGATAGGTTGTACTTCGAAGAACTCTCTCTTGAACGTGTTCTTGATATTGTTGACTACGAAAAACCAGAGGGCGTTATTGTTTCTATGGGAGGTCAAATTCCAAACAATCTCGCAGTGCCGCTAAAGAAAAATAATGTTCCTATCCTTGGTACCGACCCCGACAACATTAATCGCGCAGAAAGTAGGCACATATTTTCTTCACTGCTCGATAAACTTGGAATTGAACAACCGCTGTGGGCAGAACTCAAAACAATTGATGGTGCACTGAAAGAGGCCGACCGCATGGGCTACCCCGTATTAGTACGCCCCTCGTACGTTCTTTCTGGTGCTGCGATGAATATTGCGCTTCACAAAGGTGAATTGGTGAAGTTTTTGAATCGCGCGGCTGTCGTGTCGGCTGAACACCCCGTGGTCATTTCAAAATTTATTGAAAATGCGCGCGAAATAGAAATAGATGGCGTCGCGCAGAATGGTGAATTAAAAATCTACGCCATTAATGAGCACGTAGAAAATGCAGGAACTCACTCTGGAGATGCAACTATCGTACTGCCACCACAGCACACCTACTTAGAAACAGTGCGTCGCGCTAAACACGTAACGCGAGAAATTGTAAAGGAGCTTGATATCACAGGTCCGTTTAACATTCAGTTTTTGGCCAAAGATAATAAGTTGCAGGTTATTGAGCTTAATATTCGTGCATCGCGAAGCTTCCCGTTTGTTTCAAAAACCACTGGATACAATTTTATTAACCTTGCAACGCGTATGATGCTTGGTGAAAAAATAAACGAATCGTATCAAACAGTTGATCTCGATCATGTTGCAGTAAAGTCGCCTCAATTTTCGTATAACCGCATCAAAGATGTTGACCCGCTCGGGTATGTAGAAATGGCTTCAACAGGTGAAGTGGCATGTTTTGGCGATACGTATGAAGAAGCGTTGCTAAAATCAATGCTCTCAGTTGGTTTCAAACTTCCAAAGAAAGGAGTGTTCATTTCAATCGGCGGTGATGAAAGTAAACAGAAGTTACTTCCTGAATTAGAACGACTTGAAGAACTTGGCTTTACTCTGTATGCAACAGACGGTACGGCAGCATTTCTTAAAGATTATGGAGTTGATGCCACTGTGGTGCATAAACTCCAAACAAAAAAGCACCCCAATGTGCACGACTTGTTCAGTAAACATGCCATTGACCTCATTATTAATATTCCCACACGTTCACATTCACGAAGTGGGAAAGAAAGTAAGCAACGCGAAGACGGGTACACTATCCGTCGCCGTGCAGTGGACCTAGGGATTCCTCTCATCACCAACCTCCAGTTAGCCGAGGCATTCCTTCATGCACTCCTCGAGCGAAAGGATGGAGATTTAAAGATTAAACGGTGGGATGAATACGTCGATCTCTCGTAAGCCCTTGTGGTATCGTATAGTCATATGAAAGACGCTCTCACACTTCTCAAAGAATCTGGCGCAATACTTGAGGGTCATTTTGTTGGTAATTCAGGGAGACATCTTTCTGTATATATAAACAAAGATGCATTTCTTCCGGACACGGACATTGTTTCAGCATTGTGTCGCATGACCGCAGAAGCACATAAAGATAAGGATATTGATATCGTTGTTGGCCCCGCAGTTGGTGGCATTCCACTTTCAACATGGACCGCGCATCATCTTTCTGAATTAACTGGTCGAAAAATTTTAAGTGTATTCACAGAAAAGGGTGCTGATGATGCTCAGATATTTAAACGCGGATATGACAAACTTGTAAACGGAAAAAAAGTACTTGCAGTTGAAGATACCGTAACTACTGGCGGTTCAGTTAAAAAAACAATTGATACTGTTCATGCAGCGGGTGGTACCGTAGTACAGCTTGGTATTATTATCAATCGTGATCCTGAGCATGTGAACGAAGAAACATTTGGTGTGCCTATGTCGGCGCTTGCTGAGTACCCTTCAGAAAGTTATGCAGAAGATGAGGTCCCTGATTGGTTGTGGGATATTCCTATCAATACCACTTTTGGGCATGGCGCAAAATACGTAGAAAGTCATCCTGACGTAAAACATTTATAGCCGTATGTTGCACACTCCTTGGTACGACCCTCTGAAATCATATGACGACAATTTTGACGGTGGCCCCTCTGGTGAATTTACCCAAAATGAAGTTCTTGATACCAGTGTAGAAACGCCATTTGAATTTTTCGGGAAACCTTTACGTTTTCCCTTTGGTATCCCTGCAGGTCCGTTACTCAACAGCTCATACGTTATGGCCGCACTTGATAAAGGATTTGATGTCCCTGTATACAAAACAGTGCGCACGCGCACTCATGGGACCCACCCGTGGCCCAATGTGTTATCAGTTGATGTTATTGGTGACCTTACATTTGAAAAAGCAGCAAAAGGGCTCGTAACAAAAGATGAGTATTCTGAACCGCTTTCCATTACCAACTCGTTTGGTGTGCCAAGTAAAGACCCAACACATTGGCAAGAAGATATGAGCAAAGCAGTGAAGCACGCAATCCACGGGCAGCATGTTATTGGGAGTTTTCAAGGAACCAAGTGGGACGGCAGTGACTATATTGAAGATTGGGTGTTGGGCGCAAAACTAGTTGCTGAAACGGGGGTGTCAGCTCTTGAAGCAAATCTCAGTTGTCCAAATGAAGGGACTACTAATTTACTATGTTTCGATGCAGAAAAAGTTCGCATGATAGCGGACAACATAAAAAATGTAATCGGAGACACTCCACTGTTTGTGAAAATTGCTTATTTTGAAGATGCTCTCTTACGTGAATTTGTAGAGAAAGTAGGAAGTATTGTTGACGGTATTTCCGCTATTAATACTATCGGTGCAGAAGTGCGCACACCGAGTGGTGTGCAAGCACTCCCTGGAGAAGGGCGTCTTCGTAGTGGCGTGTGTGGCGCATCTATAAAATGGGCAGGACTCGATATGGTTCACAGATTGAAAAAACTTCGCGAAGAGCACAATCAAAAATTTGTCATCACAGGTGTTGGTGGTGTGACTGTCCCACCAGATTATGCTGAATATCGCGTAGCTGGTGCGGACATTGTGATGAGTGCCACTGGGGCTATGTGGAATGGAAATCTTGCACAAGAAATAAAAGAGCTCAATCGCTAGTACTGTATGAAACATATTATTGACTCACAAGCGTTCGATAGGAACTTTCTTGATACGCTTTTTGAACAGGCAACGTTGCTTGAGGGTGTTCGAGACGGATCTCTTAAGGGGAAGATTATGGCGTCGCTTTTTTACGAACCATCAACACGCACTCGCTTTTCTTTTGAATCAGCATTTCTTCGTCTTGGTGGTTCAGTGATTTCAACAGAGAATGCTAAGGATTTTTCTTCGGCCGCTAAAGGAGAAACTGTAGAAGACACTATGCGCATGTTAAATGGATACGTTGATGTCGCAGTCATTCGCCACTTTGAAGAAGGCTCTCTCGCTCGTGCGGCTTCAGTTGCTACCATCCCTGTTATTAATGCGGGCGATGGTGCAGGACAACACCCAACACAGTCGCTACTCGATTTGTATACGATTCTAAAAGAGTTAGGGAACATAGACGGTATACGCATCGCGCTTGTAGGAGATTTAAAGCACGGCAGAACAGTGCGCTCGCTCTGTTACTTGTTAGGAAAATATACTGGTGTTGAAATTGTATTTGTGTCGCCGTCTGCGCTTGTAATGAAAAATGATATTAAAGAATATCTTACGAAACATAACGTTCCGTTTAGTGAAACTGATTCTCTAGAAGAAGGAATTAAAAATGCTGATGTGGTGTACATGACGCGTATCCAAAAAGAACGGTTTAGCGAACCAAAGGAATATGAATCTTTGAAGGGGAGGTATGTCCTTACTAAAGCTCATGTTGACGACATGAAAGAGGGTTCTATTGTTATGCACCCACTACCACGTGTTGATGAAATTGCCGTAGAGGTAGATAGCTCACCAAAGGCAGCATATTTTAGACAAGCGGCGTATGGCGTTGCTGTTCGTATGGCCTTGTTAAAGCACGTATTGCAATGAAGCATCCCCCGATATTATTCGTTGATCAAGATAATAAACCCATTGGGAAGGGTTCAGTACTTGAAGCTATAGATGCAAATATTGCTATGCGCGTCATGCGTATATTACTAATTAATACAAAGGGAGAAGTGTTAGTGCAGAGACGCAGTGAACACATTTTCAAACCTCTTCTTTGGAATGAAACAGCTACGGGTCACGTTGACGCACAAGAATCCAATTACGAGACAGCATTACGTGAATTGGAGGAAGAGGTTGGTGTGTCAGGAGTTGAGCTTTCTGAAATCGAAACTTGGTATTTTGAAGAGCCGTGGGGTGATAATCAAGTCAAAAAAGGCTTTCACACGCTCTATACAGGACACTACGATGGTCCTTGCGAAGCTAATCCTCACGAGGTAAAAGAATTGCGCTGGATTTCTATACCAGAACTTCGCGTGTGGCTTGAAAGTTCCCCTCAAGATTTTGTACAAGGACACGGGTTACAAAAATTTATTGCACGCTCCAGTTCAACGTAAGGCGTTTTGTCTCGTCCTCATGATAGCCAAATGGGCGGATAGCGTCGCCGTTCTCGACAGAAACAAGCTCATTGATGGTCCACGGTGTGCGTTCGAGAGTAATAGTTTCTTCATTAGGCTTTAATCCATAGAAACGTGGGCCATTGAGCGAAGTAAAGGCCTCAAGATTTTCAAGTGCACCCATTTCATCAAATATTTGTGCGTAGAATTCAAGTGCAGCGGGTGCGGTAAAAATACCCGCAGCGCAACCTGTAGCACGTTCTTTAGCGGTAGTGGGGTGTGGTGCTGAGTCAGTTCCAAGAAAGAAGTGTGAATCACCCGAGGTCGCTGCTTTTCGTAGTACGTCTCTATGCTCGTCTCGTTTTATAGGAGGAAGGCAGTACAGGTGTGGTTGAAGACCTCCTTCAAACATATCAGCGCGAGCAAGCATCAAATGCTGTACAGTAAATGTTGCTGCAAGACGGTCGCTGTTTTGGCTTTGAACGAACTGCACAGCTTCTTTGGTGGTTGCGTGTTCAAGAACTACTTTAAGCTCTGGAAAATCTTTCAACAAGGGTTCGATAGTTGTCTCAATAAAAAGTTTTTCGCGGTCATACGGGTCAACGCGACTCCCATCATCGTAGGCTAATCGCTCGCCATGAATCAGTAGCGGCATCCCGACTTTCTGCATACTTTCAAGAACGCCGTATACTTTTTTGATATCAGTGACGCCGTGTTCAGAATTAGTTGTTGCGCCAGCTGGGTAGAGTTTTACCGCAGTTGCGACGCCATCAGTAAACCCTTGGGCAATTTCTTCACCACTAGAATTGTCAGTGAGGTAGTACGTCATGAGCGGTGTAAATTGTGGAAACTCACTCGTTGCTTCAAGGACACGTTCTTTATAGGAAAGAAGTGCTTCGGTTGTAGTAACAGGGTCAGGTGCCAAGTTAGGCATCACGATAGCTCTTCCAAAATGTCGGGCGGTAAGCGGTGCGACTGCTTTAAGCATGGCTCCATCTCTAAAATGGCAGTGCCAATCATCAGGTTTTCGTATGGTGATAGTTTTCATAGTGTACTGTTATACTACCAGAATGTCAGAAGAAACAGCCCTCTACCGCAAATATCGTCCACAGTCATTTAAAGAGGTCCTTGGTCAGGATCATGTTGTGAATGCCTTGAGTGGCGCTATCAAAGAAGGAAATGTAGGGCACGCGTATCTTTTCTATGGTTCACGCGGAACGGGGAAAACAAGCACTGCGCGCATTTTTGCGCGTGAACTAGGCGCCACTGATGCCGATATTCACGAAATTGATGCGGCAAGTTATACGGGCGTTGACCACATCCGCTCACTTCGTGAAGAGGTACAGGTCATGCCATTTTCTTCACCTAAAAAAGTCTACATCGTAGACGAGGTACACATGCTTTCAAAAGCTGCGTTCAATGCGTTTTTAAAGACATTGGAAGAACCGCCTGCGCACGTCGTGTTTGTACTTGCGACAACAGAGCTTGAAAAAGTTCCCGACACTATCCAATCGCGCTGCCAAGTGTTTACCTTTAAAAAGCCAACCACGAAAGCAATCGCTGAAATGGTGACGAGGGTAGCAAAATCTGAAGGGTTCTCATTAGAAAAAGCTTCAGCAGAGCTCATCGCGCTTCTTGCAGGTGGTTCATTTCGTGATGCGCAAAGTGTATTGCAAAAAATTCTTATCTCATCGTCTGATAAAAAAGTAAGTGTCGACGAGGTTGAGGCGATAACAGGAGCTCCGAAAAGTGAGCTCATTCGACGCGTTCTTGAATCACTCGCCAAAGGTGAAGCAAAAGATGCACTTGCTGCGGTAGGGGAAGCGGTAGTGGCAAACGCTGATATGGAAGTGTTTGCTACACTTCTTCTGGACCGCACGCGTCTCGTGCTTCTTCTACGCTACTCACCAGAGTTTGGTGAGAGTCTCATTGTAGATTTACCCGAGGCTGATAGCCAGATAATTCGTAATTTAGCAGGGGACGCAGCTTCAAAAATAAACTCAGAAACACTCAAGAAACTCATTGAAGCAGCTATCGCCATTAGTCGCTCTCCCGTGCCTCATGTGCCGCTAGAGCTTGCGATAATGGAACTTTCTAGCTAAGTTATAAGGACATTGGGGGATCGTCTAATGGTAGGACGGCTGGTTTTGGTCCAGTTAATCTAGGTTCGAGTCCTAGTCCCCCAGCAAATTAAATTGTTATAATTAAGTCATGAATAAATTAGGTTTTTTAGGATTCTTTGGGTTTCTAGGTGTTCTTGGATATTTCACCGGCAACGCAGGCCTTTATGGGTTGTTTGGCCTTTTCGCACTTTTTGCGTTATTTAGTCAACGATAAAAAAGTTCTAACATCGTCCCACACAGCCAGCTACGCTTTGGTATAGTGTCTGTATGAAAAAATTCCTTTTCGGCATTGTTGTCGGTGTTGTTCTTGTTGTTGGAGGTTTCTTTGTACTGAACAATTATATATATCAATCAAAACAAGCTGACGACACCGCACCCGATGGAACAAGTGTAGTAACAGAAGACAAACATCCACTTTTGAATGTTTCTCAGGAGCAGGCATTGCAAAACTTTGGTATAGACCCTAAGAATCTTCCGACATCTCTCACTCCATCGCAGGAAGAGTGTTTTATTGAAAAACTGGGTCAATCGCGTATTAATGAAATAATGGCAGGCGGCACGCCCACTGCTTTTGAAATCCTGAACACGGCTGGATGCTTAGGGAAATAAAAAACTCCGATTGCATCTGCAAAGAACAGTTAGTTTTTTACGAGTTCCTGAACTTTACGCTCAACCATGTCTCGCACTTCACGATGAAATTCAATGGGAGTACGGACAGCGTCGGGAATATCTAGCCACATCTCGATATCGTGAGAATCTTTTAGATATTCAGGCATTGGGTGGTCAGTAATGATAATTACTTTCTCCGCGGCTTCTGCCATCTGAGGAGTCACCACCTTCCTTTTTTTCTCTGACATATCTATCCCTACTTCTTTCATCACTTCTATAACAAGCTCAGGAATGCTTGGATCGTCGCCTTTCACTGAATTTTTTAAATCAACACCAGCACTAGTAGCATCGTGTGAATTCGTCATTTTATTGTAAAAAGCTTCAGCCATTTGGCTTCGCCCAGCATTCGCTCTGCAAATAAATAGTATTTTCATAGTTTATTTCTAGTGTACTCCACGCGTCATTCAACCCAACCCACAGAATTTAATCGCGCGTTGCGCGGCGCGCGAAGGTAAAGTGATGGAGAAGTAACGAAAGAATAGACGCGACAATCACTACTCCAACATACACAAACATGATGGTTCCATATGAATAGGGCACACTTCTGAACGCGCCAAGCGTAAGTGCGCTCAGCCATGACGTCATAGAAAGAGCTCCTCCTGCATACATAGCGTAGCTTCGTATTTTAAACCCAGGCACCTTCTTGAGATTCGTATCAACGTGTTTTTTGAGTGCGGTCATGTGAATGTTGTGAATGAGTATTCCATTCACAATCAACACACCGACGATGCTCATTTTTGCTAGAAATTTAGCTGACGCTAGGTACGCTGTTTGGTTGAGTAGAAAAAGTCCTAATCCACTGAGTGCTAGAAGCGATAAACCTATCGCGACCGTTGTACTGGTGATACTCAGTATCTGCATCTCTTTTTTCGTTACATACCCGTCATGCATCACTTTCATAAAAAGAATTGCTGAAAAGAATGCAACACCAGCGCCAAGTGCGAGGCCAACGAGGTGGAACACTAGGAGGGCAGTTTTTATTTCTATAAATCCAAGTAGTGGGAATACGTGCATACAAGGGCTATAGTACCATCATCAAAAACATTCGATAATTTGATATACTGGCGGTATGGATATTCTTATTTTTGCCCCGATTATTATTGTTATTGCGGTAGGCGTTATTCGTCAGGTAAACCAGTATGAGCGTGGTGTGATGCTTACACTCGGGCGGTACACCGGCATGGTGAACCCAGGATGGCGCATTGTGATTCCGGTTGTTCAACGGATGATCAAGGTAGACCTTCGTACTAAAGCGGTTGATGTACCACCACAGAAAGTAATTACTAAAGACAACGTGTCAGCGAGCGTGAACGCGGTTATTTATTATAAAGTAACGGATGCTTCAAAGGCGATTCTTGAAGTCGAAGACTTTTTCTTTGCGATGAGTCAACTTGCACAAACCACGATGCGTAACATTGTTGGCTCTGCGGAACTTGATGAGGTACTTTCAAAGCGTGAGGAGTTGTCGAATAAAATTCGAGAAATCATCGATAAAGAATCAGATGCGTGGGGTATTAGAGTAGAGAATGTTGAACTTAAAGACTTCTTCCTTCCTGAAGACATGGAGCGCACAATTGCGAAGCAAGCCGAAGCAGAGCGTGAACGCCGCGCCGTTATCATCAAAGCGGAAGGAGAAGTAGTTGCCGCCGACAATATGGCGAAAGCTGCCAAGATTCTTTCTAGCTCAGCGGGCGCACTTCACTTGCGTACGCTTCAAACATTGAATGACCTTTCAAGCGATCAATCAAATACCGTGGTGTTCGCAATGCCACTGGAAATTCTTCGTGCATTCGAAACATTCAACGAACGAAAGTAACTATAGGTCGCACAACATACTGTTACCACGACCTACAAATGTAAGAGCAGTAGAGCAGAGTGTTTCAAAACTCTCTGGTTTTTTGTACACGTGATCTTCTCCTTCAAGTTTTACGTACTGTACCGACTTGTTGTTGAGAGTAAGAAACGTTGCTAAGCCTTCAGACTGTTTGTACGAAATAGTTTTGTCACTTCCGCCGTGCATCAGTACTACTTTCTGGTTAGTGAGCGTATCTACATAGTTATAGATAGATGCTTTTTGGTATAAATCGCGATTAGTGTCGTCTACCGTGCCGTGGAATTGCACGTTGAATATTGAACTATCAAGTTGTGTGAGAAGGGTGAGCCAGTCGGCAACGCCATTTATTGAGAATGCTCCCTTAAACAGTGTTGGATTATCTACAAGAAGTTTTAACGATAAGTAGCCACCATAGCTATTTCCCATAACGTACACATTGGTGTAGCCGTTTCGTGTAGTGAAATCTTTAATCGCAACAGCGCTCTTGCGCGCGTCTTCAGTACCGACGCCACCTGTGATTGATTCAGCAAACAGTCGCCCAAACCCAGCAGAGCCAGGGTAGTCGAGTTTTAATACACCTACGTTGTTGTCAGCGAGTTTCTGCAAGAGCCAATCGTATCCGCCGTAGCTGGTATACGGGTGATACTCTTCAGCCACTTGTCGATACGGTCCGCCATGAAGCCACACTACAAGCGTGTTTGAGTTTTTGTTTGCTTCAAGAAGGAATACACCGCTCAGGCCTTCTTTCAAACTTGTCACCACTTTTCCCTGGGTTGTAAGAGATGCTTTTACAGGAATATCAAAATATTCAATTGCGCCAGTGGTCATGTTGAGTAATGCAGGTTGTAATCCGTTTGCATCGTTTTGAGCAAACATGAGTTTGTTTCCTTTTATCCAAAGAGTGTCCGCGTATGAAACATTGTCAGCAATTTTTTTTAGTGCGTAGGTAGTAATGTTGAGTTCATATAGCGCCCACGCATAGGGGTTTTCGCGGTTTGCAATATAGTAGATGGTGTCAGCGTCTTTCCACACCACGTCTACCACCGAATATTCTTTAGAAAAGAGGCGTTCGCTTGGAAGGGTGTTTCCAGCGCTCCCCAGTTTTGTAAGGTCAACTTTGTAGGGGGTCGGCGCGTCTTTTACATCATCCAAATACACGAGTGTTTTTGAATCAGGAGAAAAACTGTAATAGCGAAGGAGCGCTTCTGAAAGTAAATCCCAGTAGGCTACTGCTTCAACTTTCGTATACACAGAAAGGTCGGTGGTATCCATTACGCCAAAGGTGCGCGTCTTCCGTGATTGTGTTGCGGGGATATAAAACGCAATGTATCTGCCGTCTGGTGAACGGTGGAGACTACTTGCTCCCGCGGGCAATAGTGCGCGGTACGCATTCATAAAAGCAGGTGCTGGGTCGGCAGTGGCAACTTTTGTCGTTTCTGAAGCTGGTGAACACGTAAGCGCTTGAATTGAGCAACGCTGCCAACTTTCCTCCGTTAGTGTGGTCTGTTTTATCAATACCTCGGTATCGCTATGCTCAACAACGCGCGCATAGTTGATATCTGCAGCAAGGGTGGAAAGAGGGGTGAGTGCCCATGCAAACAGGAATGAAAAGAGTAGAGTGTTTTTGAACCACATACGGTGATTGTACCACCTGCTTATTTTAGGCCGTGTTTATAACGCCTAAAAACCGTAGAATTGACAAAAATATTGATGTATGGGATACTGGCTGGGTAACTAAATTCTCATTGGTTTTTTGTTCCGCAGTAAGGCGGAACTGAAGTTTCAAGACTTTCTCGAAAAATCAGGAGACCGTTAGTCCTGATTATTCTTAAATTCGAGATACATGTCTACATATACAAAACGTCGCCCTCAGGGTGGCCCAAGAAAGCGAAGAGCCTTCCATTCAGGAGGTGGTCCTCGTAGAAAACCGTTTCAAAACAACAGAAAGCGATTTTCTGGTAATTACATTGACCCATCAAAGTTTGTTAATAAAGCACAGCCAGCAGAATCTGAGCAACCATACGTACCACAGAATACGTTCAACGATTTTGCTATTGACGCAGAATTGAAAAAGACGATTGCAGAAAAAGGCTACGTACACCCAACGCCAATTCAAGATCAAGCAATCCCTCATATTATTGAAGGGAAGGATGTTGTAGGTATTGCCAACACTGGTACAGGAAAGACTGCCTCATTCCTCATTCCATTGGTAAGTCGCGTGCGTACTAATTCAGAAAAAAAGACCCTTGTGTTGGTACCCACTCGTGAGCTTGCGCTTCAAATTGATACTGAGCTCAAAGGTTTGACCCGCGGTATGCGTCTTTTCTCAGTGTGTTGCGTAGGTGGTGCTCCTATCGGAAAACAAATTGGTATGTTGCGTTATCCCAACCAGTTTATTATCGGTACGCCAGGGCGCGTGAAAGATCTTATTGAACGAAAGAAAATTCGTTTGAGTGATTTCGACGCAATTGTGCTCGACGAAGCAGACCGCATGCTCGACATGGGCTTTGTACACGACATGCGTTTCGTGATGGCTGGTATGCCGAAAGAACACCAAACATTGTTCTTCTCAGCGACGATGTCGCCAGAAATTGAACGTTTGATTACTGAGTTCTTGCACAACCCTGTGTACATTTCAGTGAAAACAAGTGATACATCAAAAAACGTAGAGCAAGATATTGTTCGCGTAGAGCGTGGTTCAGGCAAGTTTGAAGTACTTCAACAGCTCTTGAGTAAAGAAGAGTTTAGTAAGGTATTGATTTTCGGACGTACCAAGCATGGCGTGGAAAAACTTTCTATCGCACTTGGCCAATGTGGGTTCAAATCTGAATCAATTCACGGAAACAAAACACACTCACACCGTCAGCGAGCACTCGGCGCGTTTAAAGACAATCGCGTCCAGATTCTTGTAGCAACCGATGTTGCTGCTCGTGGACTCGACATTGCCGATGTAAGTCACGTTATTAACTACGAACTACCTATGACGTACGAAGACTATGTTCACCGTATTGGGCGAACTGGTCGTGGTACGAAACGTGGTACTGCACTCACATTCATTGATTAATATGCAAAAGGCAAAAAACAAAACTGAAGAAAAAACATACGGCTACGGCGCACGCCCGTTTGCTTCTGTTACCTCAACGGTATTGGATTGTGTCTGTGGCGCTAAGTATATTAAGACACGTCGTCGCCAGACAGCGTGTTTGAAATGTACGCTTGGTAGTATGTCTCGAAGACGTTCGTAAAAGACACATTGAAATCCCCGCACTCTGCGGGGATTTTTTTTGTATGTATTACTATAGATAGAGGGTATGAATTTCAAACCACCAGCCGACGTTGCGCACGCTGCAAAGAAAGGCCTCGCATTCCGCTCGGCCTTTAACCGTGGTGGTACTAGTGTGGGGCTCATGCGTGGGAAACAACTTGCACGACGCGATACGCTCACGCCACGCGATATAAAAAGCATGTACGCGTACTTTGCGCGACACGAAGTTGATAAAAAAGGAAAGAATTTTGGTAACGAAGAAAAACCTTCAAACGGGTACATTGCATGGCTTTTGTGGGGCGGTGAACCAGGGAAGCGATGGGCCACAAAACTTAGAAATGAAATGAAGAAACAAAATGCACAATAATATGAAACAAAAAGAACCAGGGCAGTACATGGGGTCAGGAATCGGTATAGGCGTCGCCATTGGTATAGCCATTGGTGCTGCGATGGACAACATCGCTCTCGGTATCGCGCTTGGTACCGCAATTGGCGCCGGTATAGGTTCATCGCTTGAACAAAATGCCTGCAAGAAAGGAGAAATACGCACGCTCACACCGGAGGAGACAGAAAAACACAATCGTATGCGATGGATAGTTTTTGCCGCTGGCTTTCTACTCGCTGTCGTTATTGCATACTTGGTGATGTCAGTGTAACCCCGTAGATTACTACTGGTATACTGAAATTATATGAAACATACACGTTTTTTGTTCGCAGCAGTAGTATTCCTGTTTATGGCAGTGCCCGCATACGCTGCTTCAGTTGATTACTTTATTAAAATTGACGGTGTAGAAGGTGAAACAAAAACAGAGAGCGCCACAGGTGAGCAGATACACTACGGCACCGTAGGAAAGACGTTTATTCTTGACGCTTCGCGCAGTACCGACGATGGCACGGCACGCACTTTTTCATGGCGTCAAGTGTCAGGGCCGTACAAATTTGATACACAAAGTGGTAGCAGAGTGTCGGTTACTCCTCCCACTGCTGGTACGTACGCGTTTGAGTTATCGGTGAGCGATGCCACAGGGCGCGTGTCGGCTACTGAACGTGTGCAGATTGTTGTTGCACTGAAAAATACCGGCATTGAACCAGACGAGATTGATTATGACGGTTCGCAAGAAACCAATTTTGGTGTGCTGTTGGACGGTGGCGAGAGTGGTGGTGGGGACGATGGTGAAGAGAAGAAAGGGAACGTAGAGACCGAATGGAAAGTGGAAAAGGGCGAGTCAATGATGGAGTCTGAGGGTGAAATGGATGTATCAATACCACAGACAAACGGGAACACTGTTTCAGTGCGTGCTGTCGAGGTTCGTGGGTGGGACCCTGAAAAGAAAGAAGAGTTTCTATCGACCGTAAAGGTACACGCTGAAGTTGCATCAGGTCAAGATCTTGAAAACTTCGCGCGCGGTATTCTCGTTAGCGACGAGAACATCAAAGACATCGAGGTGTCGGATGATGAGATAGAGATTGAATACCGCGCGCGCGGAAAGCTTCTCGGCTTCATTCCGCTCTCGTTTTCCGAACGGATTACAGTGCGTACGACTGAATCAGAGGAAGAGCGGGTACGAATTCGCTTCCCGTGGTTTTCTTTCTTGCTCCAAGCTGATGTATCGACAGACGATATTGCACGCGCGATAGGAGATGAATTGGATAAGGAAAATGTGCAGTTCAACCCACTTGCAACTGGTGGCACGGTTGATGTGTCCGCTCAGGCAAACATCTTTGCGCAAGCGCTTCAAACTATTTCAAACGTGCTCAAAACTAAGCACGACACGGCTAAAAACTCTGTAAATAACATTCGCTAAGTAGGTTTTGTTGCAAGGTATACTGGTCCCATATGGCAACAAAAAAACAATCAGCAACATATGTAGACGGGTTTGTGTTTAGAGTTCCCAAGAAAAACATCGCTGCGTATAAGAAAATGGCACGAGAAGGAAGAGATGCGTGGCTTAAGTTTGGTGCCCTTGATTATAAAGAATGTATGGGTGAGGAATTGAAAACCAAAAGCATGGGTGGCATGAAACCACTTTCCTTTACCGCACTCACCAAAGCCAAACCAAGTGAGACCGTATGGTTTTCATTCATCACCTTCAAAAATAAGACACACCGGAATCAGGTAAACAAAGCAGTGATGGACCACTTCAATAAAAAGTATGCCAACATGGATCCCAAAGATATGGCCATGCCGTTTGACCCGAGAGAAATGGCGTATGGTGGGTTTAAGGTAGAGGTTAGTTAAAAAATACCGGAATAAATACCGGTATTTATTCCGGTATACTGGTTTTATATGGCAGGCAGGAGAAAAGCAGGAAGTGAGAATGTTCGCTCGCTTACCAAAATGGGTGGTGGCAATAGCTACGCTATTACACTCCCTAAAGCAATCGTGAAGGAATTCAAATGGAAGGAGCGTCAAAAACTCCAGCTCACTATCAATAAGAAAGGGAAGAGTATTACGATTAGGGATTGGAAGAAATAAGTATGAAGGTTTTTCTTGTTGTAGGGTTTGTGGTGATTCTTGGGATCAGTGGTTTTTATTGGTCGCAAATACGTCCCGCACACATAAAAACAGAATGCAATGAGTGGGCTATTCAAGAAGAAAAACAACAAATTAACTTAGCGTATGAACAGGCTTTAAAAGGTAACCTCCCTCTAGATTTGAAAGATTATGAAACACTTTATAATCAATGTCTTAGAGAAAAAGGTCTATAAGGATCCCGGTTTAGGTTTGGAGAAAACAAAGTTCAGAGCTAAAAAATAGCTCAAAGTGTGGGATTCAGGCTCTTTCTTTCATGAAAGATAAGAGGCAGATAACAAACTTCTAGGGTATATTATAACAAAGAGGCACATGAAAGATCTACCTTTGAGTGATAACGAAAAGCGAGATGCTATCAAGCTCATTGAGGCTGGTAAACCCTTGCCTGACAAATATCGCTTCCTTCTCTTCGGAGACGAACGTGAAGTAGAGCTTGTTTGGAACGGCAAAACGAGCGAGACAGAAAACTCGGTACTACCGTTCCAAAGCATTGAGCATATTGATGAGCCACGAAGTGAGGAAAAGAAGCAAGCTCAAGACTCGCTTTTCGATACATCAGGTCGCCAAATCAAAGGTTGGACCAACAAGCTCATCTGGGGCGATAACAAACTCATTCTTTCTTCGCTCAAAAACGGTCCTCTTCGCAAGCAGATTGAAGAGCAAGGTGGTTTGAAGCTCGTTTACATTGACCCTCCATTTGACGTTGGGGCGGATTTCTCAATGAAGGTAGAGGTCGGTGAAGATGAGTTAACTAAGAAGCCGTCGGTTCTTGAAGAGGTTGCTTATAGAGATACTTGGGGCAAAGGCACAGATAGTTTTATTTCGATGATTTATGAGCGTTTGCGATTGATGCACGGATTACTCGCTGATGACGGTAGTATTTACGTCCATTGTGATTGGCGAGTGAATAGTTATATGAGGCTTATCTTGGATGAGATATTTGGTAAAGATAATTTTCAAGATGAAATCATCTGGGAATATCAAGGTGCTTGGGTGGAACCAAAAAACTATTTTCCCAGAAGACATAACTCGATTCTTTTCTATAAAAAATCAGACAATGCAATATTTAATCGCTTACACGAAGATAACTCCGAGGAGCAAGTAAACGCAAAAAGATGGGAAAAGTATCTTATCGATAATAAAATTTATGGAAAGAACTATCCGAAAGACGACCTACGCTTCAAGACTTACTATGATAAGTTTGTAAAGGAGAACGAGAGAGAGCCAAAGGACGATGATGTAATTTTTGAGGTAAAAGGTTCAGTTATTGGTTCGGTTTGGTATGTAAAGAAGGTGGACCCGAAATCGCCTGAAAACATAAGTTATCCGACACAAAAGGCAGAAGCATTGATAGAAAGAATTATAGAAGCATCTTCAAATGAAGGTGACCTAGTTGCCGACTTTTTCGTTGGCTCTGGTACTACTGCCGCAGTAGCAGAAAAGCTTGGACGTAAATGGATTTGTTCTGACCTCGGTCGCTTTGGTGTACATACCACTAGAAAGCGATTGATTAATGTTCAGCGAGAACTCAAAAAGGAAGGAAAAAACTTCCGTGCCTTTGAAATACTCAACCTTGGAAAATATGAACGTGATGCGTTCGTAAAGGTTGATGGTGACCTCAAGAAAGAAGAGCGAAAGAAGTTGGAAGCTCAAAAGGAACGAGAGTTTGTGAAGCTTATTCTTCAAGCATACAAAGCAGAAACATTAGACTCATTTGAACACTTTGTCGGCAAGAAACGAGACCGTGTCGTTGCCGTCGGTCCGCTGACTGACCCTGTTTCAGTGCAATTTATTCTGGATGCGTGCCACGAGGCAAAAGAAAAAGGGTTGACCAAGATAGACATTCTCGGATTTGAGTTTGGAATGGGTATCGATAAGGACGTGCTGGTCAACGAAGACAAGTGCCGAGGCATCGATATCAATCTCAGGATTATCCCTAACGAAGTCTTCGACAAACGTGCTATTGAGCGTGGTCACGTGAAGTTCTATGACCTTGCCTATGTTGATTTCAAGCCCATCGTATCTGGTCGAGGAAATGAACGAGAACTCAAAGTGGAACTGACTGACTTTGCTGTTTTCTACAATCAAGATGACATAGACAGTGTGGGAGAAAAGCTGAAGGCAGGAAGCTCGAAGGTTGTGCTTGATGGCGGTCAAGTCATCAAACTCACCAAAGAGAAAGATTCTGAAGTTATTACTAAGGAAGTACTGACAAAAGAATGGACAGACTGGATTGACTACTGGTCTGTAGACTTTGATTTTGAAAGTAAAAAAGAGGTGATTCGAATCGAAGAAGACGGAAAGGAAGCAGAAAAGTGGACTGGTAACTATATCTTCGAAAACGAGTGGCAATCATTCCGCACCAAGAAAGACCGCTCATTGGAACTAACCTCAGCAATAATTCCTGTCTTCAAGGGACATAAGAAAAAGATAGCAGTAAAGGTTATCGATATTTTCGGTAATGATACGACCAAGATAATTGAGATAAATGTATGAACAATGGCACAAAAGTACAAATAAACGACCGGAGTGTCGAAACAGCCGGCCTTCCAAGTGACTATAAAGAAGCTGTTGCTGAGTTTATCTGGAACTCATTTGACGCAAAAGCAAAAACGGTAAGTATCGAGTTTGATACAAAAAACCCTATTGGGAATCTGTCCTCCTTTAAAATTAAAGATGATGGGGAAGGTATAGTTCATCAAACACTTTCAAATACTTTCGGCGCATTTCTTGATTCTGAGAAAAGAGAAAGAAGTTACCAGCGCTCATCTTACACTCATGGACGTAAAGGGAAGGGTCGATTTTCATTTGAAGCATTTGCATCTAAAGCAAAATGGGATACGACATACAGCGATGATGGCAGCAATCTCAGTTTCAAGATTGAAATAGACAGCAGCACCAAGGATTATTTTGATGCATCTGTGCCCACGGTAACGAAAAATAAAACCGGTACAGAAGTGACTTTTACAAACATTCACTCCATCAGTTCAGCTGAACTCAGTTCAGATGAGTTTTTAAATTTTTTGAAATATGAGTTTGGGTGGTTTCTTTACCTGAATAGGCAGAATGAATTCAGTATTTGTATCAATGGAGAAGCTCTTAAGTACGAAGATGTTATGGCTGACACTGAAACGGTCAGTGAACAATTTGAAGATTCTGAAAAGAAACTTCAAAAGTTTCGGATAACCTACGTGCGTTGGGAAAATAAGATTGGTGATAAATTTTACTTTTACTTCTTAAACTCAAAAAAATATGAGTCTGGCAAAGTACTGACATCATTCAATAACAAAGCAGATGAGTTTTATCACAGCGTTTATGTAGAGAGCGATTACTTTGATCAATTTACATTGGCAACAAAAAAAGAAAAAGATGCGGTCGCACTTATCGGTCGTTCCCAATCTGATAAAGCATTTCGAGAACTATCGAAATATCTCAGTGAACTTCTTGCAAAAAAGCGGAAAGAGTTTGTCCGTGCGAACTCGGAGCGTATTATCAGTCGATTTGAGTCAGAAGGTGTTATGCCGCACTTTGACAAAAATAAATATGATGAAGCACGTCGCGAAGATTTTGAGGAAGTTGTTAAGGAGCTTTACAGTGTGGAGCCAAAGATTTTTATTGATCTTGGAAAGGAACAAAAGCAAACTTTTCTGGGTCTCCTTAACCTTGTCTTAGATTCAGATGAGCGTGAAAATGTTATGAGTATTATTGATAATGTTGTAAAGCTTTCTAAAGAGGAGCGTAGCACGCTGGCAAATATTCTTCGAAAAACAACATTACAGCGCATCATCCGCACTATTAAACTTATTGAACAGCGTTACGAAGTGGTAGAGATCCTACGTTCTTTGGTTTTTGATTTGAAAAATTTCAGCACAGAACGAGATCATATACAAGATGTAGTTCAAAACAACTACTGGCTTTTCGGTGAGCAATACAATCTTGTTTCTGCAGATAAATCTTTTGAAGAGGCACTTTCAGAGTATCTATACATAATTGATGATAAGAGAAAAGAGAAAGAAAAATATAAAATAAGTCATCCTGACAGATTGAGGAGACCAGATATTTTCATGTGTAGAAAGCGCACCGTTGATGATCCTCGCGATGTGGAGAGTGATATAGAGGAAAATATTATTGTTGAACTAAAAACACCCACTGTAAAAATTGGCATGGATCAATTTCGACAGGTACAGGATTATCTAAATGTCGTCGTCTCCGAAGATCGCTTTAATGGTGCTACACGAAAATGGAAGTTTTTTGTAGTTGGCAATGAAATTACTAAAGAATTATACCAACAGTGTGAGGGTTACAAAGATAAAGGCAAGCGATATCTTGCTTACCAGGTCGATAAATATGAGGTATATGTACTCACCTGGGATGATTTGTTTAGAAGCTTTGAGATTAGACATAAATTTGTTTCTGAAAAATTAGAATTCGATAAAGAAGCAATTCGCGAAGAGCTTGATTTGCAAGGTATTGATTTTTCAAAAATAGGTGCAGACGCATTGGCTCATAAAGCATCGCATAAATAAATATGGCTCTGCACAAAGACTTCCCAAAAGACAAGTTCGCAATAGCACCAGCCAACACTCGGTGGTTTCCTGCCGAGGAAGATTTGCGTGAAAAAGGTGGCTACGAACGACTCCTTCCACCACTTGTCGCTCAGGTGCGAGAAGAAGTGCAGGAATGGCGTGAGAGTGGCTACGAAGGAGCTTCTGAGACCTCAAAAGCACTTCTCAAATGGTGGTTTTTGGAGCCACATACCAAGCTCAATGCAGACGGGACATCCTCGCAATTCCAATACTATTTCGCACAGCGAGAAGCGGTTGAGACTATCATTTGGCTTTACGATGTAGCCCGAGTACGCAGTAAGCACGATTTGATGCGTTTCGATAAAGCGGGACGCTTGAGTGCCCAAATGTTTCCTGAAGATTGGTTACGAATGGTCATCAAGATGGCTACAGGTAGCGGCAAGACAAAAGTAATGTCTCTCATTATTGTATGGGCGTATTTCCATAAAATGTATGAAGAAAATTCTGAACTTGCTCGTAACTTTCTTTTGATTGCTCCGAACGTCATTGTATTCGAACGTATTAAAGTAGATTTTGAAGGACAAAGGATTTTCTACGAAGACCCAATGCTCCCTGATGATGGCTTTGATGGTCGCAACTGGAATGAAGACTTCCAAATCAACATTCATTTCCAAGATGATATTGGGCACATTTCTGATACTGGCAATATTTTCCTTACAAACATTCATCGAGTGTACGCAGGTGATATTGATGAAGCTTCTTTTGAAGATGAAGACACGACTGATTACTTCTTAGGTGAAAAAGCGGTAGCAAAGACAAACGCAAATCAGACTGATCTCGGTGAGATTGTTCGTGAGATTGATGAGTTGATTGTTATCAATGATGAAGCCCATCATATACACGACCCAAAAATGGCGTGGTTCAAATCTATTGAAGACATTCACAATCAGCTGGTTCTTAAAGGAGGAGGTTTGCCGTTACAGATAGATGTTACTGCTACACCAAAGGATGCTAAGGGTTACATCTTTCCGCAGGTAGTTTCAGACTATCCGCTTGTAGAGGCTATCTATCAAGAAGTTGTGAAATTGCCTGTATTGCCTGACTCACGAAGTCGAGCACAGCTCAACGAGAATGAAAGCTCCAATTTCGTGGAGCGATACAAGGACTATATTGACCTTGGCTTCATCGAATGGAAGAAATCGTATGATGAGTATCTGTCTGTAGGAAAGAAATCGCTTCTCTTTGTGATGGTTGATGATACAACCAATTGTGATGACGTGGCAGGTTACCTTGAGGCAACATACCCAGAACTCAGAGGTGCAGTTCTCACCATTCACACAAACAAAAGTGGTGAAATTTCTGAGAACGTCACTGGAAAGAGTCAGGACGAACTGCAAAAGCTCAGACGACAATCAAACGAAATCGACAGCATCGAGAGTCCTTTCAAGGCGATTGTCTCAGTATTGATGCTCAAAGAGGGTTGGGACGTAAAGAACGTAACGACTATCGTTGGTTTGCGTCCGTATACCGCAAAATCACAGGTTCTGCCGGAACAAACACTCGGACGAGGATTGCGAAAGATGTTCTTTGGTCAGGATGTTGAGGAATATGTGAGTGTTGTCGGAACACCTGCTTTTATGGACTTCGTGGAGTCTATTCGTGCAGAAGGAGTTGCGCTTGATACCCGTTCTATGGGAGGCAAAAGCCCACTCAAGGGTCCCGAAGTCATCGAAGTCGACCACGAGAACGTAAAGAAGGATATAGAAGCATTGGATATTGAGTTACCGATACTGACACCTCGTATTCAGCGAGAGTTCAAGAATTTGCGAGACTTGGACATAGAAAAGTTCCAGTTTTCTACCGTCTCCCCTAAGAAGTTTTCTGAAGAGGAGCAGAAAGAAATCGTCTTTGAAAACGTGCTCGACAATGGTGAGCACCACAAAATAACCTTTGACTCTGTGCAGTCTATCTCGTACCAGAACGTGCTCTCGTACTTCGTGCAGGTTATCAGGAAAGACCTACGCCTTGTTCGCTCGAGCGACGCGGTCCTTTTTGAGAAGGTTAAAGACTTTGTACAAACTAAGCTGTTCGGTAGCGATGTTGATCTGAACGACACAAACATTCTCCGCAACCTCTCGGAACTCGAGGCAAAGAAGACCATCATCGAGACTTTCAAAAAAGCGATTAACGAATTAACAGTTCAGGACGTTGGCGATACAGAAGTACAGAACTATCTCAAGGTCAGTGAGGCTCGTCCGTTCGTGGTCAATCAAAATAAGTACCTCATACCGAAGAAGTCAGTATTCAATAAGATTGTTGGCGATAGTGAATTTGAGCTTGAGTTTGCCGATTGGCTCGAGTCTCTTGATGACGAAATAGTTTCTTTTGCCAAGAACTATCTAGAAATTCACTTCAAGATTGAGTACAAGAATGCCTCAGGTTCAATAGCAAACTACTATCCCGATTTCTTTGTGAAAAAGGATAGTTCGACTATATACATCATTGAGACAAAAGGGCGTGAAGACCTTGATGATGTTGAGAAAATCAAACGTCTCAAGCAATGGTGTGACGATGCTACCGAACGAGTCTCGGGCAAGAAATATGTTGCTTTGTATGTAAAACAGGAGGATTGGGATAAATACAAGCCAAAGAAATTCTTAGATCTTGAGGAGAATTTTCTGTACATATGACCCTGATGAAGGCAGATTTAAAGGAGTTTTTGCTGAGCGGAAATTGATGGATGAATCGAGGTCGATTATTTGGGCAAAGTGCGGAATGTAATGGAATAACGGAGGGTTTTAGTTGGGGGAACGGAGTGTTGCCACTGCCATCGAATTTCTTTTTGCATCACGTAGGCACTGCGGGGTTCCAGTTCCATTTTTAATATATGATTTCGTTCTCTTTTTAAATCTTTTCGCCAACGCATGGTGCACCACCCGCCAAAAGAAATACCAACGATATGTTCAAATCGTTCACGGTCGACGTGCCACCCGATTGCGGCACTCGGTGGATATTCTAAAAGTAGTGCTTCGACAATGCGTGCACGCGGTATGTCGAGCCACTTGGCGATGCGCCGCGCGAGTGGGTCAAGAAAGCGTGGCAATGGTTCACCCTGCACAAACACATCGCGCTGGCGATCATACTCGTATCCAAAATGAAGATAGCGCCGTTTTGCGGTATAGCCTTTGAGGCGCGATTGTTTGAAGGGGAGTGTGTCGCAGTAGGCGAGCAGTGTCCATTCTTCTTCAGGAGTAATAAACTCTGGTCTGTACACCAGCCCTTGGGGTAAATGTACTTGAGTATCGAAGAGTTTCGCCTGCGCTCCTGAACGTGTCATTTCTCTATGATACCTCTTTAAAATTCCTCTATGTGGAAAACTTTTTGACACTTTTTACACCCTGCTATACTTATTTCATAAACCCCACTTAATCCCATTAATCATTCGATTTATGCACGACATACAAGCAAAACTATTAACACTCGCAAAACAGAATAAAAATCTTGGTAAACAAAGTTTACGTCAGATAGCAAAATTTATTGATGCAGAAGGTAAGCCACAGATGGTGAAGTATCACCTGCAGAAACTGGAACAAGCGGGTCTTATTCAGTTGAATTTGGCTAAGGGCATTATTCGTCCCGTAGAGAAGGGAGTAGCAGGAAAAGTAAAAGGACTTTTCTATTCACTTCCTATTGTCGGAGCTGCAAACTGTGGACCCGCTACCGTGTTTGCGGATGAACGTATTGAAGGGTACGTAAAAGTATCCAGTTCAATGTTGCCACGCAGGAAAAATGATCTCTATGCTTTGGTAGCAGATGGACCTTCTATGAATCGTGCTGTGGTTCACAACAAGGACACGATTGAAGATGGTGACTATGTGGTGGTAGACAGTGCTGCTCGTGCTCCACGGAACAACGATATCGTCGTGGCGGTAATTGATGGCATGGCAACGATTAAACGTTATACAGAAGATAAAAAGCGAAACCGCATTATCTTGGAGGCAGAATCGACTGAAAATTACTGCCCAATTTATCTCCACGAATCTGACGACTTCTCCATCAGTGGCAAGGTAGTAGGTGTTATAAAGAAGTAAGAACCTTGCCTTAGGTTTCGTCCGTACATATGAACACACACGAACAAGAGGTGAAGAAGGACATTGTTAAGCGCTTGCGCTTGTCTAATAAGAAAAAGTGGCGAGCGCTTTCACCAGAGCAACAACAGCGAATGGTTGATAAGTACTATGAAATTCGTGACCAAGACTATCTGAGCCTGCGCAATATCTTACGAGAGTACGCGGAACTTCGCAGAGACTTCGGACTTCTTATTTCCGGTGTGGTGCTCGGTGTCGTGACCAATGTCATCGCATCTATTTTCTTAAAATATCTTCCTGTGTCTGACACGTTGGGCGACGGGCTCATTGCCGTCGTTTTCATATTAGGAATTGTTTTGTTTATAAAAGCTGTGGAGCGTACGTTAGCAAAAAACCTTGATGATGAAGGGGTTATAGATAAATTGATTGCGATGACTGAAGAAAAACCTTCAGAATAGATGGTGTGATTGGGTTCACTTACGCCGCTTTTGGCAATTCTTCTTCTGTCTCTTGTTCGTCTTCTTGTTGCATCTCTTCCAAAGCACGTTCCGCACGTGCTATTTCTTTGTCTTCAACCTCAATCAGTGTTCGAAGTGTTTCGTTAATCAGCCCAGCAATGTCGCCGTTGACTCCGGCAGATTCGCCTGACTTTTTACCGTGAAAGGCGTTCCAGCGGTCTTTCGGATCAAAAAGTGCATTAAACACCACAAATTCATCAGGATTTTCAGACCGTTTGTCTGGGTTCTGATGTGTAGCAAGCCCAATTATTGGTATTGAGCCCACATGGGTTGCTTCTTGAGAAGCTGAATGAGTGAGGAATGTTCGGTTGGCACCCATCATAGACATTTTGAAATCTGTTCCTGATACATCAAGCATTTCAGACCCTTCACACACTGCCTGCGCCACGTACGGTTTGAGGTAATCACTGTCGGTCCTATAGGGAACAATACGAACACTGTTAAAGAGTTGTGAACGGCCACCCATGATGTACCACTCTGCTGTTTTTGAAATGAACGCCAACTGCAATGGATCCATCTGGCCATGCCCATACCGAGCATAGATATCGAAGTGTCGTTTTGTGGGGTCAAACTCAGGAGTTGCTCGACCCGGATACTTTTTCTGGTACTCGCGCAGTTGATGATCGTTTACCAACTTTATGTGTCGCTTTCGCGCATCTTCACGTTTTCTTTCTGCTATCTTCTCCCGAGCTCTGAGCTCTCGAAAAAGAGAAGCCTTTGGAAGATAAAACTCAAATACACGCGTAAAATCTTCAAGAACGGTACCTTGCCCTTCTGGCCCAAGTACCCGTTCAATTTGAGCAGACATTTTTTTAGTATTTTCCTGACCTCGCATGCGTTGGACCAGCGGGTGAGCTTTTTTATCAAGTGGGTACACTTCGGATTTACGACTGTATCCCAAGAGATCGTTTTGAAGTGCCTGTACTTCAACAGCATCGAAACCGTCGTCTGGTTCGTCTATCTTATCCATGCGAAGTATGCCTGATTGCATCAGGTGCTTCCAATCAAATTCTTCTTCCGACAGTGCTCTGTTGAAGAATGTGTAATTTTTTGAAGCTTTATTCCATAACAAAAATTTACTCCACACTCTCGGTGCATTTAATACATTTTCTTTTATCAGAAAGGCAAGGTTGTCTTTCATTTTTTTACTTGGCATCAAAAGCGAAGCAAGCAGAGAAGTGTCTATACCCTGTGGGTACTCGGTTATATGGTATATGAAATCAGATTTTGTTAGGACCATTTCATCCACCAAAAATGAATCAGGCTTTGAGCGTAGCCCACTTTCGGCGCGCAAAAACCTTTGAAGAAAAGCTGAAGTTCCTGCGCTGAGCGGAACGGAAAGAAATTCATTATCAATGAGGCCCGTTGAGTATAATGCGGAGCGTCTGAGAAGGGATTGAATGTCCTCTTCTGCTGATTTTGGCTTGGTGCCAAAGGATTCTCTTACCACGGAAAAAGTATAGCAAAGGCACAGAAAGCAGGCTATTATTACTATATGAACTGGATTAAAGAATATAAAAAGTACGTATCCGATAATCCAAACGGTTATTGGTTCAAGCGAAAAATATACGGATGGGGTTGGACACCTGTTACGTGGCAAGGGTGGCTGGTAACGTTGGCAATTATTGGCGTGCTGATTTGGAATGCGCTTCGTATTGATGCAACAGCAGATTCAGCAGGCGATGTTTTGTTCAATGTTATTCCTCAAACTGCAGTCTTGGTGCTTCTTCTTATTGCTATTGCATGGAGAACAGGGGAATCACCAAAGTGGATGTGGGGCCTTCCTAAAAAGAAGGACGAGGATGAGCGCGTATAAAGTGAAAGCGAAGGTGTGGATTTATCCAGGTGGTACCGCTCGGTGGCACTTTGTTACCATTCCTAAAAAAGAATCTGCACTCATAAAAAAGAAGTTCGGAGCGAATGCGCGCGGATGGGGTTCGCTTCCTGTTACGGTGACACTTGGAAAAACAAAGTGGGACACGTCTATTTTCCCCGACAGGAAATCGGAGACTTATTTGTTGCCCTTGAAAGCAGTGGTGCGGAGAGCAGAAGATGTTGAAGAGGGTGAAGCTATCTCTTTTTCACTCGCTATCCGAACATAAGTTGGCAGGGGACGTGGCGGTAGTATACTGAATATATGAATACTATGATTCGTAGAGGATTTTTAGCAGCATTATGTGTGGTTGCGCTCGTGCCATTTTCAGCGGGAGCCTTTCAATTTAAAACAGGTGAACAGCCGTCGCTCCCCGTAGGAGAAAATATTGTTGACGATGTGTACATGGCTGGTGGTAGCGTTTCTGCGAGCAGTAATGTGCAGGGAGACTTAACAATTACGGGCGGGAATATTTTAGTAAGCGGACCCGTACAAGAAGACCTTAACGTAGGAGGAGGTTCGATTACTCTTTTAGGAGACGTGGGAGATGATCTTCGCGCTGGTGGCGGAAACATCATTGTGCAAGGAATTGTAAAAGGAGATGTGCTTGTTGGTGGTGGACAAATAACACTCGCAGGAGAAAGTATTGGCGGTGATGTAGCAGTCGCGGTAGGTTCTATAACTATCACCACACCGATTGCAGGTGATTTGAAAATTGCAGGTGGTGAGGTATTTATTAATGCGCCTGTAGCTGGCAGTGTAACTATCCACGCGGAGAGTATAACCTTCGGAGAAGGGGCTGTGGTCGAAGGGGGTCTTACATACTCTTCAGGAAAAGAAGCAACCTTCCTTGAAGGTTCTCGCGTGCTTGGAGAAGTAGTGTTTACAGAAACTACAAGACCAGAACATAAAAACGGCGCAGGTGTGGCTGCTGGAATTTTCGCTGTGCTTTCTGTTATTTTCTTCTTTAAATTGATTGCTTCGTTTGTTGGTGCGCTGATTATTGGATATGGATTGCGTCGGTACGCGCTTGAACTTGTTTCATCAAGTATGGGTGAACCGTGGGGGAACCTCGGGCGTGGTCTTGTCTTTATTATTGTGTTACCGATTGTCTCGATACTTCTCATGGCAACACTCATTGGCATTCCGTTCGGAGCGCTCGGGCTTCTTGGGTTCGGCGCAATAATGATATTCATGTCGCTTGTAACTCCTATTGTTACAGGAGCTCTCGTTCACAAGTGGATTTGGAAACCTGCGGAGTACACAGTTGATTGGAAAACTATTCTTCTCGGAGTTGTGGTACTCGCGATTCTTGGTATTATCCCGTTCATTGGATGGATTGCTACGTGCGCGATATTCCTTATTACCGTTGGTGCGGTGTGGGGAATAAAATGGAAAGCACTCCAAGAGTGGCGTTAATAGCTAAGAAATAAACGTATGGCATTAGTAAAAGTTGAACATCATGCAATTTCAGGAGGGGTGTGGTTTGCGGCGTGGCTGTTCACGATTGGCTTCTTGCATCTTTCATTCTGGAAAGGAGTACTAGCACTTGTGTTGTGGCCGTACTTCTTAGGAGTTGCCTTCGCACTCTAACAACCGCTTCTCGCGCTCTGTTTTCTTGAACGCCAGAGAGCGATATACTGTGTGTATGAAAAACGTACTTATAATAGGAGCGCTAGTACTTATCTTTATTATTGGCTTTTTTGGTTTTACCCGAGTTACGGACCGCGCTGTTCAAAACGAACACATTCCGACGGGCGAGGTGGTATTAGAAACTCATGAAGACACGGAAGTGGGATTCTCATTCCAATACCGCACTGAACCTGATGGATATACATTGCTTGAATTACCACGTGATTCCTATACTGACCCAGCGTTTGTAAAACTCTACACGCTTGCTCCTACACGTGAGTATGAAAACTTTATACAAGATACTGAGGCAAGCGAAGGACCTCCATCTATCGGGATAGCGGTATTTGAAAATACACAAAAACAAAGTGCGAGCGTGTGGGTGGACGCACACCCGTCGCTTTCAAATATGGGTTTGGTAACTGGGGACGTGGCACGTGATGAAGTGGTAGGAGGGGCTAATGCGGTTCGTTATACTATTGATGGGTTGTACCGCAATGATACCGTTGCGATAGCTCATGGCGGGTATATATTCCTTCTATCGGGCGCTTATTTAGAAGAAGGCTCACGTATTCACGAAGACTTTAAAACATTAGTAACTTCAGTTACATTTATTCAACAACAGTAGTATGAAAAACATCTATGTTATTTTCGGGATAGTTATTGTAGTAGTCGCTGCATTTTTCGCTTTCAATAGTTTTATCTATAATCAAAAACAAGCCGACACTTCACCCACTGAATTCAGTTCCGTGTTTGCTCAGGCGATGTTCGAGAAAGGAACCGAAGATGGACTCATCCCCATTGAAGGGTTTGATGCGGGGCTCTTGCTCAGCGAATTCCCTGGTCTAGAAGTTGAAGACTTTGAAGGTGTTAAAGCCTTTGAAGGAGTGTATTCAGTGGAAAACGGAGAAGTAGTGTTTACACGAACAGGAGGTGACGCGGTATCAAGCGCCGAACGTACAGTTTCAGAAGAAGGGTATGCAACGTTGCTTGAAAACATTTCTGCACGACTTAGTTTCCCTGTGTATGATGAATCAGATATTGCTGATGTGATTGAAATACTCAGCGCGGGTTCTGATATAGAGGTGCACACAGTAACTTCAGCTGATGTAGTGACTCGAATCAATGAAGGCGCGAGTGCTCTTGGAGTTACGGTCACGCCACGAGAGGTGCTCGATGATAGTCGTTGTCCAACTGATGTGCAGTGTGTGTGGGAAGGAACAGTGCGTGTGCGAGCAACGCTTGCTAGTGGACTTGGTGTTGCCGAGCAAGAGTTTACTCTCAACACACCTATTACTACCGAAGCAGAGGAAATTACTTTGACACAAGTATCGCCTTCACCAAAAGCTGGAGTTGATATTCAAGAACGTGACTATATATTTTATTTCTCAATAAAAGAGCGGTAGTTTTTGTACCATCTCACTCTGCTGTCTTGCTATAGTGTAGGCATATGGAAACAGCAGTATTTGGAGGAGGGTGTTTTTGGTGTACTGAAGCAGTATTTCAAGAATTAAAAGGGGTTCACGCGGTGATGCCAGGGTACACCGGCGGGCAGGTAGAAAATCCAACCTATGAACAAGTGTCGAATGGCAACACCGGACATGTTGAGGTGATTCATGTTGAATATAATCCAGAAGAAGTTTCCTATAGAACATTGCTCACTATCTTCTTTGCATCGCACGACGCAACACAAGTAAATAGACAGGGAAATGATGTGGGAGAGCAATACCGGACGGTAATTTTCTATACAACTGAGAAACAAAAAGAAGAAGCGCAGAAGTTTATTGATGAGCTTAATGCTTCGTCAGAGCAAGGAGACCCTATTGTTACCACTGTTGAACCACTAAAGAAATTCTATCCCGCTGAGGATTATCATCGAAATTATTATAAAAACAATGCCAATCAGGGCTATTGCCAAGTGATTATTGCCCCTAAACTTCAAAAGGTTCAAAAGGAGTTTGCCGAGCTTCTTAAGTCGTCCTAAGTGACCTCGTGGTGTATGGTAGAGTACTCATAAGTATATGCTGAAGGTCGCCATAGAGGCAGCACAGGAGGCGGGGAAAGTTCTCTCACACTACTTTGAGATGACCGCGCTCGAGCGTGAAATAAAGGATGATAAAAGTTTTGTTACAAAGGCTGACCAAGAGTCAGAGCGTTTGATAGTATCCAAAATAAAAGAAGCGTTTCCAGAACATGGGATTGTGGGGGAAGAAGGAACCGACGTGAATCCTCATGCCGAATACCAATGGGTTATTGATCCTCTTGATGGTACTGCAAATTTTGTAAACGGTATTCCTATATTTGCTATTTCTATTGGAGTATTAAAATCACACGAACCATTCGGTGCGGTAGTGTACAACCCAGTAACACATTCTTTGTATGCGGGGGAGCGTTCAAAAGGAGTTACCTATAATGGAAAAAAAGTTACGGTATCTGATCAAGATGCTCGTAACGGACTTGTAACTGTTGGTTATGGTTCAAAAGATAGAGAGCAGGGGCGCACGTTCCCAGGAAGAGCAAGTAACGTTTTCAAATCTTCACGTTTGTTAGGAAGTGCGGCACTCGAGTTAGCATATGTTGCTCGCGGTGGTACAGAAGGATTTTTATCACTTGGTTTAAAAAAATGGGATTACGCAGCAGGTGCACTTTTAGTTCAGGAGGCAGGAGGCACTATTACTGGGCTGCGCGGTGAAGCATGGGATATGGATGTTAATTATTTTGTAGCGTCAAATGGAGTAGTGCACGATGATTTTCTAACAGTTGTCTCATAATTTAAATAACTAATTATATGTGTGGCATTTACGGATACGTTGGAGAAAAAGAGGTACGACCTATCTTGATGAATGGGTTACACGCTCTTGAGTACCGAGGATATGATTCTGCGGGCATTTTTATTCCTACAGCGGGAGTGTTTAAGTCGAAAGGTGAAGTTGATGCGTTAGAAAAGAAACTTCCGAAAAAACTAAAGGGAACGTCGGGTATTGCACATACGCGCTGGGCAACACACGGGCAACCAACCAACATTAATGCGCACCCACACGCAGGAAACACGAAGCGAGTATGGCTTGTACACAACGGTATTATTGAAAACTATCGTGAAATTCGTGACCGACTCAAAAAAAAGAAACACACGTTTGTATCGGCAACAGATTCTGAAGTATTGGCACACCTCGTTGAGCATCACCTTGTAGCCGGGAAAGCAACTAATCTGGAAGAAGCGGTAGTTGCTGCATTGAAAGAGGTACACGGCACGTATGGAATTGTTGCGATGGATACTCAAGAACCCGATAAAATTGTTGCAGCACGCCTTGGAAGTCCTATTGCGCTTGGTATTGGTAAGGGTGAATATTTTGTTTCTTCAGACCCGTCTGCTTTGCTAGAGCATACGCGTAATGTCGTGTATTTAAATGATGGCGATGTTGCCGTGATGACCCCAGAAGGGTACTCAGTACTTGTTCGTGGAAAAGAAACAAAAGAGCGCATACCAGAATATTTGGATTGGGATGCCTTGTCTATTCAAAAGGGTGGTTATGAACACTTCATGCTGAAAGAAATCATGGAGATGCCTGACGTGCTTATTAACTCGGCACGAGGACGTATTGATAAAAAAACTGGCGCAATAAAGCTTGGCGGGCTTGATGAAGTAAAATCAAAACTCAAAAACATTAAACACATTATTATTGTGGGCTGTGGTTCTGCATATTATGCAGGACTTGTGGGCAAGTATTTATTTATGGAGTTGGCACAGTTGCCGGTAACCGTAGAGCTTGCCTCTGAATTCCGTTATCAACATACTCCATTAAAAAAAGACACAGCAGTGCTCGCTATCTCTCAATCTGGAGAGACCGCTGATACGCTTGCTGCAATTCGGGAAGCAAAAAAGCACGGGCTTCTTACGTTAGGTATTGTAAATACCGTTGGTTCTACTATTGCGCGCGAAACTGATGCAGGAGTATATAATCACGCAGGACCAGAAATCGGTGTTGCTTCTACCAAAGCGTTTGTATCTCAACTAGAAGTGCTCACACTTCTCGCGCTTTCATTTTCGACAAAAACATTGTCGTCAGAAGAACAGCGTCGCTTTGCTCGTGCAATTGCGGCATTGCCAAAACAAGTGGAGGAAATTCTCAACCAAAAAGACGCAATCAAAAAACTTGCTAAAAAATATGCACACTGCAGAGATTTTCTCTATATTGGTCGCACATATCAATTTCCCATTGCTCTTGAAGGTTCATTGAAATTGAAAGAGTTGTCCTACGTGCACGCTGAAGGATATAGCTCGGGCGAAATGAAGCATGGGCCACTTGCGATGATTGATGAATCATTTCCTACCGTTGCCCTCGTTCCTAAAAGTGCGACATACAAAAAAACAATTTCTAATATCGAAGAAATAAAAGCCAGAAAGGGTACAGTGATAGCTATTGCTACGAAAGGAGATGACCATATAAAAAATGTTGCAGACGATGTGTTGTATATACCAAAAACACTTGAACCACTAGCACCAATTCTTACAGTGGTCCCGCTGCAATTGTTTGCGTACTATATCGGCGTTTCTAAAGGATTTAACGTTGATAAGCCAAGAAACCTCGCTAAATCGGTAACTGTCGAGTGAGAGAGCGACATGAGGGAGGAGGTGGGACGCCCCTCATGTCCGAACGAATGATGACAGCAAGCTTCTGCTTACCGTCGAATAGTTTAACCCCTGTTTGATTGGGTTATAATAGAATTGATGGCACAGAATATTCTTTACGTTGAAGACGAGGACTTCTTCGCAAACATTATCTCGAAGCAATTAACCAATGCTGGTTTTACGGTTGAAACTCGTGAAGATGGTGAATCAGGCTTAAAAGCAGCAGAGGATGGGGCGTTTGATCTTATATTCCTTGATCTTATTTTGCCTAAGCTCGGCGGTTTTGATGTGCTGCAAAAGTTAAAAGAAAATGAAGCTACCAAGAATATTCCCGTAATTATTCTCTCAAATCTGTCTTCAGATGAAGATAAGAAAAAAGCAAAGGAGCTTGGTGCTGAAAAGTTTTGTTTAAAAATGAGCACGTATCCACAACAAGTGGTACAAATAGCACAGGAAATATTAGGAAGTAATACATAAACTATATGAGTAAAGACATTCTTATCGTTGTTGTTGGAGTAGCTCTTCTTGGGTTGGTATGGATTGGTTGGAGCAGATTTGAATCATTTCGTTCACCATCTCACAATAATGAACAGGTAGTGTGCACAGCGGATGCAAAAATGTGTCCTGATGGTTCATTTGTCGGGCGCATGGGACCGAACTGTGAATTCGCTCGCTGTCCGAGAAATAGATAGCTTTTTTGTCTTAAACGCGTTATGATAACGGCATCGGCCGTGGGCCGTATTTTTGTATGGATATAAGAAATATTGCGATTATTGCTCACGTAGACCACGGTAAAACGACCCTTACCGATGCTTTGATGCGTCAAACTGGCATGGTGGAAGAGGGGGTTTCAATGGATTCTAATTCCATTGAAAAGGAGCGTGGTATCACCATTTATGCGAAGAATGGCTCTTTGTTGTACAAAGACACAAAAATTAACATCGTAGATACTCCAGGGCACGCAGATTTTGGTAGTGAAGTAGAGCGAGTGCTTCGTTCTATTGACTCTGTGTTGTTGGTGGTAGACGCTCAAGAAGGGCCCATGCCACAAACACGTTTTGTATTGAAAAAATCACTTGAATTAGGACTTAAGCCAATTCTTGTGTTGAATAAGATTGATAAGCCAGCAGCTGACCCTGCTCGGGCAGAGGAACAAGTTCTCGAACTCTTTTTAGAGTTAGGAGCGTCTGATGAACAGTCTGATTTCCCTGTCGTATATGCCATTGGTCGCGATGGTATTGCAAAGAAAAATCTTGAAGATGATTCGAAAGATCTGACACCACTTCTTGATACCATTCTTGAAAAAGTTCCTGATGCCGGCGGTTCATTAGAAGCACCGTTCACGTTCCAACCGTTTAACCTTGGATACGATAACTTTCTTGGACGTCTTGCTGTAGGTCGCGTTCACAATGGGGTTGCGAAAGTTGGCGCTGCGGTGTTTGTCAAAAAACCAGATGGCGAAACACGGACAGGTAAAATTACTAAAATCTTTAACTTCAAAGGGCAGGAGCGCGTTGAAGCAGATACTGCCGAAGCCGGAGATATTGTAATGATTGCTGGTTTGCCAGATATTTATATTGGAGAAACAGTTACTACGGACGATAGTGTAGCGCCACTTCCTGCGATTGCGGTTGATGAACCAACAATTAGACTCAACTTTTTAGTGAATAACTCACCATTTGCTGGTCGTGAAGGAAAATTTGTTACGAGTAGACAACTTCGAGAGCGGCTCGAGAAGGAACTTGAAGTGAACGTAGGGCTTAAAATAGATTTTACATCTCCTGACACGTTTAATCTTTCGGGTCGTGGTGAACTTCACATCGCGGTACTTCTAGAAAATATGCGTCGCGAAGGATATGAAATGCAAATTTCACAACCGCAGGTAATCATTCGTGAAGAAAACGGAAAGAAACTAGAACCATTTGAAGAAGTTGTTATTGACGTGCCGAGTGAATTCCAAGGGACAGTGATTGAGCGTCTTGGACGTCGAGGGTTCCAAATGACTGACATGAAAACCGAAGGTGATAACACCATGCGTATTGTGTTAGAAGGTCCAACGCGCGGACTTCTGGGATATAAAAACGTTTTTGTTATTGATACGAAAGGAGAGGGAATTATGTCGAGTCGAGTGATTGGCTTTAAACCGTTTGCAGGGGAAATAAAGAAACGTGAAGTGGGTTCAATGATTTCAATGGCAACTGGAAAGGCACTTGGTTATGCACTGTGGAATTTACAAGATAGAGGAACGCTCTACATTAATCCTGCCGCTGAAGTGTATGAAGGCCAGGTTATTGGAAATACTTCAAAAGGAGAAGAAATGGTAGCTAACCCAACGAAAGGAAAAAATCTTACTAACGTTCGTTCAAGTGGAAATGATGAAGCAATTCAACTTGTACCACCATGGGAACTTACCATCGAGCGCGGCATGGAAGTGATGGGTGACGATGAATATTTGGAAATTACTCCTGAGAGTGTTCGTTTGAGAAAGAAGGGACTTACTGAGACAGATCGCGCAAAGTCTAAGAGAAGCTAAAGCCACTTATTTTTTGAAAGTGCAAAAATAAGAGCACCGACAATGACCACAATCATTCCTATAATGGTGTACGCTGCAAATTCATAATCTCCACCAGGAAGGGGAACATTCATTCCATAGAAGCTGGTAATAACTGTTGGAACAGTAAGAAGTACAGTGAGTGCCGTAAGACGGCGAATTATGGTATTCAAACGTTCTGTAGAAATAGCAGTGTACGCGCTTCTAATATTAATCATAGTTCGAAGCGTTGCGCGACCAGATTCAATGAGCTGATTTGTTGAAAGAATAATGTCTTCTGCTAAATCTTCATCTTCGTCATGAATCTCAAGAACTTTACCTAAGAGAATTTTATTAAGTACCACTTGCTGTGGGATGAGCGAATCAACGTAATCACTCACCGTGCTTTCGTGTGATACGAAACGAACGATATCTTTCGATGACATTTTGTCTGGGCGTGTTTTAGAGCGGTTCACTTCTTTGCGAATAGTGCTCATCGCGTTGGTGTATCGTCGATTTACTTCTGCGAGTATAAGGAGTACAAAACGAGCTTTCTGTGTTGTATAAAAATCAATAGTACCGTCGAGGAACTTCTCCATTAACGGACTTTTATCTTGTGAAATAGTGAGGATGCCTTCCTTGGCGACTACTGCAAGCATAGGCATTGTTGATTCTCCATGAGGGAATCGAATAAAGGTGTACACGCCCTCTTTTTCAGATTCGAGACGAGGCGCTTCGTATGGGTCGAGCGCGTCTTTGAGAGTATCAATCTCTACCCCCAGTGTTTTTGCTGCAGTAGCGAGCTCTTCTTCGGTCGGTTTTTCCAAATGCATCCACGAGCCTTTTTGGAATTTTTCTACCGTGCGAGGTTTTCTGTATGTAATGCTCCGTTGATAAATTGTTAACATGTTTTGACTATACCCCGCGATGAACCAGAAGGAAAGTATTTTTTATACTGAGACTACGTACAATCTCCGCGCTTCAGATATCCATACACTGGCAGGTATAATAGTGTTCCCATAAGCCCAAACACAACGGTCGCAATGATTACTTTTTCAAATCCGATTGTTGTGGCCAGTACACCTCCAATTGCACCGGTTGCAGCAGCAGCTAAGTCAACGAGCATGTAATATGCACCCCACACCGTCGCTTCGCGTCCTTTTTCCATGTAGCGTGTAAACAGGGCCATGAATGAAGGGAATGTCGCAGCGACCGAGAGTCCTAAAATGAACTGCGCGATATAGAGTTCAAGTGGCGTTGAGATAAAAAGGTATGAGAGCGGAACCAAGCTCGAGACTACCATCCCTCCGAAGAGGAACCAAAAGTCGTCTTTATCTCCACACACCTTATCGATGAGAGATGCCAGTGGTATTTGTGAAAGGCTTTTTGTGATGAGATAAATTGCAGCTGCAACACCAGCAACTTCAGCGTTTCCACCTTCTATAAAATTATCAATATACAGCGCAAAAATGGGCCCGAGGAGTCCAGCGCTCCCATAAACAACAACATCCGCAAGGATGAAGAAGCGGATAAGGGGATTCATCTGAAGCAGAAAAAGATCTTTAAACGGAATTTGACGTTTTGTCATACGTTATTTCTTTTCTAATTTTCTTCTAAATCAAGACACACTGAGTTAATGCAGTAGCGCTTGCCGGTGTCGGTCGGGCCATCATCAAACACGTGACCGAGGTGTGAACCACAGGTAGCGCAGGTGACTTCGGTGCGACGCATGCCGTGCGAACTATCTTCCTTAAGTTCAACGGTGCCTTCGATTGCTTTATCAAAGCTGGGCCAGCCCGTACCTGAATCGAATTTTGCTGATGCGTCAAAAATAGCAGTGCCACACACTTTGCAGCGAAATGTGCCGTCTGTATCACTGTGCAAGAGTTCACCAGAGAATGGCGCTTCTGTTGCACCCTCTCTTAACACTGCATATTCTTCAGGTGTTAATCGTGCTTTTAATTCCTCTTCGTTCATTTCTTTTTTATCCATCCCTACAGTATACTCGGCAAATATGAAGATTGGAATTTCAGGCGTTGCAGGAAGCTTTTCTGAAGAAGCCGCACAGCTCTATTCACAAAAACATGCTATTGAAGGGACTCCAGAGTTTTTAGTTTCAGTAGAAAATGTCTTGGAGAAAATAGAAAAAGGCGAATTACCGTTAGGAATATTTCCTATTGAAAATTCCAATGGTGGAATTGTTATTGAAGCAGTGCATGCAATGGCCGGACACAAGTTCACTATCAAGGAGTTGTTTGAATTTGAGGTAAATCATAACCTTATAGTAAAACCTGGAGTCACCGCTGCTCACATTACTCAGATTGCGTCTCACGATCAAGCACTCAAACAATGTCGTATGTATCTTCGTCGTGTGTGGGGAAGTGCAGAACTATTGCCATATGCAGATACTGCGCTTGCCGCTCAAGATCTTGCCAAGGGGACGCTCAATGATTCAACTGCGGTGGTTGCCTCAGCACGTGCTGCTGAGTTGTACGGGTTAGAGATATTAGAAGAAAAAATTCAAGATTTAAAATTTAACTACACAACCTTTATTGCTGCGGTACAATAATTCTCATGAACACTGAAGTGTCTCGACATTCTTCGCTTCGTACTTTTCTATTTCCCACAATGCTCCTTTTTTCTGTGTTGGGAGCTTTGAATGCAGGCTACTTAAGCTTCACAGCACTTTCCGGTGTCGCGCCAATTTGTAATTTTGTTCATGGGTGCGACTTGGTAGCAGCCAGTCCCTATTCACGCATTTTCGGTGTTCCACTCGCACTTTTTGGCGTCTTTTTTTATAGCATTATTGCCGGCTTTTCTTTGTGGGGGTGGGTGAGTGCACAGGCTCCCGTTCGTATATATCTTCGTACGCTGACAGCACTCGGATTTATTTTATCGCTCTATTTTCTCTACCTGCAGTGGGTAGTTATAGAAGCATTTTGTGAATACTGTCTCTTTTCATTATTTGATGCTTCCGTTCTTTTTATACTTTCATTTTTCGTGATGCCAACCAAACACGATATACTAGAACCACTACCAGACAACACGTAATATAGTAATCTCATGAATATTTTTGGACACATTCGCGCAGTACCAGAAGCTGATAAATCAAATGCTGTAAAACAATTGATTGAGTCTTCTACACCTGATTTTGATTTCTTCCTTCTTGTTATTCTTTCTGTTCTGATGGCAACGTTTGGGCTCATTGAAAATAGTCCTGCTGTTGTTATTGGAAGTATGCTCATTGCTCCTATTTTGTTCCCAATACTCTCACTTTCCCTTTCAGTAGTGATGAGCGATTATAAACTCATTGGTCGTGCAGGTGGTACTTTAGTAAAAGCGTTAATACTCGGTCTTGCTTCATCGTTTCTCGCGACTCTTTTCTTTGGTGGTTCTAATGTAATTACTTCTGAAGTATTAGCACGAACCGAACCCACACTTCTGTCTATTGCAATCGCAATTGTTGCAGGTTTTGCCGTTGCGTACACGCTCGTAAAACCAAAACTCAGTGCAACGCTCCCTGGTATTGCGGTTGCAGTTGCGTTGATTCCACCGCTTGCAGTTATTGGTGTAGGTCTTGCTGCGTTTAATTGGGCAGTAGTTTCTGGAGCGACGGTTTTCCTTCTCGTCAATGTTATTGGAATTATTTTTGCGAGCATGCTCACGTTTTCTTTAATGGATTTGTATCAGAAAAGAAATATAGCTGCCACAACTGCAGATACTGCTGATAAGGAAGCACAGAAAGAGGCTGAAAAAGTACAAGCAATTTCTGAAAGTAAAAAATAGATATGACTCTATCTGTTTCAGACACCGCACCAGACTTCACACTACCCGACCAAAACGGCACGCAACATACGCTTTCTCATTACCAAGGTCGCTGGGTACTTCTCTATTTTTATCCAAAAGATGACACCCCTGGGTGCACAAAAGAAGCGTGTATGATTCGCGACACATTTCCTCGTTTTGAAAACCTACATGTTGATGTATTCGGTGTCTCTAAGGATTCTGTAGAAAGTCATAAAAAATTTGCAGACAAATATGATATCCCGTTTCCTTTGCTTTCAGATGAAGAAGGTATAGCGCTCAATGCATATGGCGTGTGGAAGGAAAAAAAGATGATGGGGAAAACGTTTATGGGAATTGTCCGTAGTTCGTTTTTGATAGACCCAGACGGTATAATCAAGAAAATCTATGCGAAGGTTAAGCCAGAAGTCCACGCAGAAGAAGTCCTCTCAGACCTCGAAACTTTTGGAGCGTGAGGGTCGCGCAAAGAAAATTGTCGCGTATCTAAAGAAGGCGTACCCAAAACCAAAAAGCGAGCTTCATTACACAACCCAATTTCAATTTTTGGTTGCTGTGGTTCTTTCAGCGCAATGCACTGATAAGGCGGTTAATAAAACAACCGCTGTGTTGTTTAAAAAATATAAAACTCCTAAAGACTTTGCAAATGCAAAAGAGAGTATCTTTCAAAAAGAAATTTCTTCCATCCCTTTTTTTCGCAATAAAACAAAATCAATTCTTGCAACTGCGCGTATCATTCAAGACACGTACGGTGGGCGCGTACCTAAAAATATCGACACATTGCAAACACTTCCAGGCATTGCGTATAAAACGGCAAATGTTATTGTCGGGGAATTATGTGGTACGTGGGAAGGAATCCCAACTGATACACATGTGCGCAGGTTCGCACTTCGTTTTGATTTAACTGATAACACCGACCTTACAAAAATTTCAAAAGACTTGGAATTACTTATCTCTAAAAAAGATTGGCAGTACGTGAATAATGGACTCGTGTTGTATGGAAGATATGTGTGTCCAGCGCGGAAGCATGATTGTAGTGAACATCCACTTACAAAAGTATGGCCCACAGCACAAGATATATGGCCAAAAGCAAAATAGCTGAATTTCAAAAAACGGTATTATCGTTTTACAAAAAAGAGGGGAGAGACAATCTCCCATGGCGGAAAACAGCCAACCCCTACCGGATTTTAGTATCTGAAGTCATGCTTCAACAGACACAGGTTGAAAGAGTCATCCCGTACTACAAAGCATTTTTAAAGAAATTTCCCTCCATGAATGCGCTTGCCAGTGCGTCACTCGCCGACGTACTCGTCCTATGGCAAGGGCTTGGCTATAATCGTCGTGCAAAAATGCTTCATGATGCAGCAAAGGAAATAGTAAACAACCAACATGGAAAATTTCCACATGCATATGAACACCTCGTATCTTTGCCAGGAATTGGCGATTACACAGCACGAGCTGTAAGAGTGTTTGCTTTCAATGAACCTGAAACATTGATTGAAACAAATGTGCGAAGTGTTTTTATTCATCATTTTTTCTCCAAAAAAGATAAAATTTCTGACAAGGAGATATTAGCTTTAGTTGAAAAAGCGCGCCCTCTCAAAACAGAGCCAAGGATATGGTATGCCGCACTTATGGATTACGGTTCATTTTTGAAGAAAACATTTCCTAACCCTTCGAGGAAAAGTTCACATCATGTACAGCAAAAGACTTTTAAGGGCTCAGATAGAGAAATACGGGGAGCTATTGTACGAGCGCTTGCCTCTGGAGGAAAAACAAGAAAAGAAATTTTAAAACTTCCTTTTGAGCAGAAAAAGATAGAAATTCAGCTTAGTAAACTTGAAAATGAAGGTTTAGTTGTTGTACAGAAGACTCGTTACTCCTTACCTAATGTTTGATATAGTGATGCCATATGAATAAACGTATTATATTTGGACTCGGCGCAGTGATTGTTTTAGGAGGATTATTGTATTGGTCGTCATCATTTCAATCGAATGCACGACTTGTGTTCGTTGAAGGAACCGATGTAGCATGTTTGCCAAATGGGCATCAACAAATTGCCCTACACATACACCCAACACTTTCGATTACTGTTGACGGAGAACCAGAGACTATCCCTGCAAATGTTGGTGTTACTTCGCAGTGTATGGCAGAAATCCACACACACGATTCCTCAGGTGCTGTCCACATAGAAACTACTACAGCCTCACGCCTCTCTCAGTTGTCTTTCGCTGATTTTTTTGAGGTATGGGAACAACCAGTTGAACGTGAGGGATATGATTTACTCATCACTGTCGATGGGAACCCTGTAGACTCTCTTAATGATGTGCCCTTAGAAGACGGACGCTTGATTACGCTTGCGTATACGAGCCACATTCCTCAAGAATAGTTTTCCAGTTTTCAACAAAAAATAGATTGTTATGATGGTGGGAATGAGTCCCCATGCTGCTTTGCTCAAAATACTCTTGATTGTATTGCTCATTCTTCCCATTGTGTCTGGAAGTCTGATACATGCACTTTTGCCACATAGCCACTCCGCGAACGCGGTGATTACGGGGGATATGCACTCGGTGTTTCGTCATGAAGAAAAACAGCTTTTTGTGTTTGCTTACAGTGTAGTGTTTTTTGTTATTGCGGTGGTACTTGTTTCTGTGTTTTTTTCACGTCGTGCACTTGTGTTACAAGGACAACTTATTCGTTCTCAGCATAAAAGATCTGGCGCGCTTCGACGGGGGACACTTCCATATCGTAAATTTCGTTAACAGACGTCAACGTATTTACTCATTAATTAACTTAAAAACATGAATAAAATAATTACAGGCGTTGTGCTTATTGCTGTTGGTTTTGCCGCAGGGTTCTTTGTCTTCAACAGCACACCTTCAAGCAATAACCATGAAGCTATACATGAAGACGATAATCACGCGATGTCCCATGAAATGTTGGTGGAAGTGCCAGCAGGCTCTCCAGCGCCAGCCGTTAGCCTCGAAGTTCTTGAGGATCCGCTCGGTGGATATAACGCACACATTACTACTTCTAACTTTCGCTTTGCTCCAGAACATGTCTCTACGGAACATGTATTTGGAGAGGGGCATGCACACATCTATGTTGACGGGGTGAAGATTAACCGTATGTATGGTCCGTGGTACAGTCTCGGCGCTTTATCTGAAGGAACCCATGAAGTGAGCGTAAGCCTCAACACCAATGACCACGGCTCATATACTGTGAATGGCGTTAAGGTTGAAGATTCAGTTACTGTGGTTGTTACACCAAAAGCTACCTATGATGCGTCACATGCAAAAATGTCCTCACTTGCTCTTACAAACAGAGCTCTCACACCTGAAACAGTGACAGTTACTGAGGGAGATAGCGTTCATCTTATGGTAACTACAGACGAAGCAGGAGAGTTCCATATTGCTGGCTACGAAATTGAAAAAGATATGGAAGTGTCTGGCGCTACAGACATTACCTTTGTAGCTGATAAGGCTGGCCGCTATACGCTTGAGTTTCATCCAGCATCCTCTATGCACATGGTGGAAGGTGATGCTATGGAACAGGAAGATATAGAGATTGGTGCGCTGGTTGTAAATCCCAAGTAATTAGAACAAAGAATGAACATTGTATTCCTCATCTCTCTGTTCTTGTTCCCAAGCAAGGCGCTTGCACACGGAATTGGCCAACGTGTTGATTTACCAATACCGCTTGATATCTATCTTGGTGCAGCGGCGGTTGTAGTTATCGCCTCGTTCTTCCTTATCGGGGTTTTAGGAAAACGAGAAAAAACCTATGAATCCTATCCATCAGTAAATCTTCTGAGGTATCCATGGGTGCGGACTCTTGTCGTACATCCACGTGTACAGATTGGTATCAAAGCCGTTTCTGCTGCGTTGTTCTTTGTATTTCTCTACGCAGGGTTTTGGGGTAATCAATCTCCAATCCATAACCTTTTCCCGATCTTCGTGTGGGTAGGTTTTACTGTGGCGATTACGTACATCGTCGCTTTTGTGGGGAATATCTGGGAGCTAATAAATCCATGGAAGATTCTCCATGAGTGGCTTGATGGAAAAGAAAGGTTCTCGCTTAAGCGAGCGTGGCCTGTATGGCTTGGTGTGTGGCCAGCGTTCGCGCTCTTTCTTATCTTCCGCTTTCTGGAGAACGTGTACCCGTATGCAACAGAGCCTAGAACACTCGCGTGGCTTGTTGTTAGTTACTCGGTAATTACGGGGGTAGGCATGATTGTCTTTGGACGTAGACAGTGGCTTCACTCTGGTGATCCATTTGCTGTTTTCTTTCGCTTTCTATCACAATTCGCGATTGTAAGCTGGGAGAAACGAAATGAGCAGCACGAGTTACGACTTCGACTTCCTGCAGTGGGACTTTTGAAGATACAAAGCGTTTCGGTATCAGAAATCGCTTTTGTTCTTCTCATGCTCACAACGGTTTCCTTTGATGGAATATCTTCAACTGCATTGGCAGCTGGAATCTTAAACTACGTGCGTGACGTAGGCATGAGTTTGGTTGTTGCAAAAACAATTCTTCTCTTTGCGGTGTTCGCTCTGTTTGTGAGCGTCTATTATGTGTTTTCAATTCTGATTAGGAATTACGCACATTCAGATGTCTCAACACTCGTGGTCGCTAAGAGCTTCGTACTTTCTTTGCTACCAATTGCAATTGTGTACGAAGTAGCACACTTCAGCGCGTTGCTTTTGACGGAAGGGCAAAGAGTATTTATCCTCATATCTGACCCATTTGGATATGGATGGAATATATTCGGCACGGCAATGACTAACGTGAACTACGGGTTTCTCGACTTTAGACTGTTGTGGAATATAGAAATTGTACTCATTCTGCTTGGCCACGTTGCGTCAATTTATATTGCGCACATGGTC
>Ga0210057_1000839_pt1 | contig 49139 bp, 44 predicted proteins | sample CryGeyCG2114_010_2_FD_183968 | JGI IMG/M metagenome (GOLD analysis project Ga0210057, IMG submission 183968) | Groundwater microbial communities from aquifer - Crystal Geyser CG10_big_fil_rev_8/21/14_0.10 (SPAdes) (version 2) | ecosystem: Environmental > Aquatic > Deep subsurface > Groundwater ...
TTGCGTTTGAGATGGTGACGTTGGAGAGGGTGTCAATGCGCTGAGAGAGAGAAATGGTGCGGAGGATGTTTTGGTTGATGGCACTGTTCCCTCCTCCAACAGGGATGCGGGCTATCTCTGAGCGGAGAGCGTTCTCTAGTATCTGGAGCTGTTCGGTGAGGGATGATTGTGAGACACCAGAGTATGTGATGTTTTCGGTGATGCGCTCTATGATGGGTTGTGTGGGAGGTGGTGTGGTGAGGGGTGGTTGTGGGGGTGTTGGGGTTGTGGGTTGTTCAGAGGGAGTGGTGGTTGGTGAAGGTGGTTGCTGTGCTTGGGGTGGTGATGGGAAGAACCGCTCGAGGAATGGTGAGAGGCTGGGGAGAGAGAATGCGAAGGTGGAGGGTTGTGGGGGTTGTACTGCTGGTACGGTTTGCGTAACAGGGGGTGTGGCAGGTTGAGAGACAAACACAGAGCCGATGAGTGAGGCGGTGTTATTTATAGTGTGCTCTGATGCATTGAGGAAGTGGCGAGAGAAGGTGTAGAGTGCTTCGCCGGAAGCGCGATAGAGTGATAAGAGTTGTGTGATACCGGAGTGCGCGTACAAAGAGTCTTCGGTGTGTGTTGACGCTGTTATTGGTGGCGCCACAAAGAGCAGAGCGCAACATACGCCAATGACAAAAAGAGTGCGCGACAACGATTTGGACATTGAGTTAACTATACTACGATGATTGAAAAATATGGCGTATTTGTTATATATTTCTGTGGACTATTTATGCTGGAAAATGTAAAGAAAAAACGTTCAGTATTTTGCAATATCATCATTTTATATGCGACCGCATATGAAATGATGATATGGTGTGGAGAGGAATAAGGAAGAGTTTTGTAGTTTGAATATGTGTATAGAAGTGCTTTCTATCCCCTTCTCGTTTAGACGAGATATGGCGGAGAAAATAGGTATTTAGGGAGTTAGGAGGATTAGGAATTAGCTAGAAAACCAAAAAAACAGAACAGGAAGTTAGGAAGTTAGGAAGTTAGGAAGTTAGGAAGTTAGGAAGTTAGGAAGTTAGGAAGTTAGGAAGTTAGGAAGTTAGGAAGTTAGGAAGTTAGGAAGTTAGGAAGTTAGGAAGTTAGGAAGTTAGGAAGTTAGGAAGTTAGGAAGTTAGGAAGTTAGCTAAAGCCTAGGGCCTAGAGCCTAAAAGCTAGTCGTTAGTGCTTAGGAAAACAGTTGTTAGTTGTTAGTCATTATTGCTTAGAAAGACCAGAGCACAGGAGCCAAGAGAACAGTATGGAAGTAAATAGTAGGACAGTAGACAGTACAGGAGAGTAAACAGTACGTTAGTAGACAGTATGACAGTACAGAACAGGAAGTTAGGCTTTAGCTAAAAGACAGTGTTTAGTTATTAGTGCTTAGAGAAAAACAAGAAGAACGTTTAGAGTGTTTAGTATTCTGTATACAGTATTTAGTATGAGCTATGAGCTATGAGCTATGCTATGAGCTATGGTATATGAAATATGAGGTATGGGGTATTCTGTATGTATGAGTCAGGCGACGGTTTGTTTTCTTATTAAAGGTGGAGATATTTTGTTAGCGCGTAAAAAACGCAAAATAGCAGAAGGTCTTTGGAATGGGTATGGTGGCTTTCGTGAAGAGAGCGACGATTCTCTTGAAGAGACCGCTATCAGAGAAATGGAAGAAGAGATTGGCGTGTCGGCAAAAATTGAAAACTTAGAAAAGATTGCAATCATTTCGTATACCAATAAAAAAGAAGATGGGCGATTGCGCGATATAGAAGTACATTTTTATTTAGTGCGTCACTGGGTCGGTACACCACGATCAAGTGAAGAGATGTATGACCCACGATGGTTTTCTATAAAGACACTGCCGTTTGATGAGATGATGCCTTCGGATAGTGTATGGCTCTCTCGGGCACTCCAAGGAAAAAAGATTAAAGGGGCGATTGTTCATAACGAAAAGAAAGAGGTTGTTTTGAGTGATATGCAAGAGGTGTCTGTGTTTTAGACAACGCTTCCCCTTAATGTGTTAAAATGGAGTCTTGTAATTGAAAAAATTAACTATATGAAAATAACATACATTGCGTTTGGTGTTGGTATTGCCGTTGTTGTTGGCGGACTTTTGTGGCTATCGGCAAAGGCAACGCACCCGCAAAACGAACTTGTCTGGCCTGGAACTGAGATTGCGTGTTTGCCAAATGGACACACGGGCATTGCGAAACACATTCATCCCTCTGTTTCGTTATTTGTACAAGGTCAAGAAATTCCTATCCGAGCTAATATTGGAATTTCTGACACCTGTATGACTGAGATTCATACACACGACACCACCGGACAGATACATATTGAAACTGTTGATCCAAACAAAACGTACACCATCAGTGACTTTTTTGCAGTTCTTGGAGAAGAAATGGATCGAGAAGGTTTTGCCTTAACTGCGACGCTTAACGGAGAGGAAGTGGATGATATTGCTTTTTACCCGCTTGAAGACGGTGACGCGGTGGTGCTCTCTTACGACGCTGTTCAAGAAGGAGAAGTTGTACCTCAATAACTTGGTAAAAATTAGTGTTGTAGTGTGTACGCTACCGCTCCCCATAATCCCCCGACATCACCGAGCTCGGCATTTTTAACTATCGGCATTTTAAAACTGTTTTTGTTTGTGTGTTTTGTGAGTTCGGCAGTAACAACATCGAGTGGAATGGAGTTTTGCCCCACAATCATAGAGCCACCAAGAACCAACGCATCCGGTTGCCACTCTTTTACCACGATAGTAAGACCTTGAGCCAGTGTTTGTGCTAACTCAACGCGCACTGCAATGTCGGCAATATCTTTTGGGTGAACGCCGAACCTTTTAGCAACAGCAGTGCCGGAAACTAGCTCTTCCAAATCATGGTCACCCACTTTGATACGACCGACATGTAGCTCGCTTTTTCCACTATCAATACTCTGATTAATAATTCGCGCCCCACCAACGCCGGTTGAAACAGTCGTGTACGCCACAACAGAGAAGCCCTTCCCCGCTCCATACACCGCCTCGCCTAACCCAACCAACTCGCCGTCATTAAAAACTTGGACCGGTGCATTAAACGCAGTTTGCAACACCTCAACAATATTAAAACCAACCCACCCTGTTAAGTTCCTGGCAACTGATATTTTTCCATCATTCTCCACCCTGCCTGCGACACACCCCACCACCGCAGAGACATTTTCGTTTTTTAAAAAACCTTTCGTTACCTCTAATATGCGTTCTACCCCCTCGTTTGGATCTTTTGGAGTTGGTATCGTGTGGAGATCGCGCATCTCTCCTTCTGCAAAAAGCGCTAGGCGTGTCTTTGTTCCTCCAATATCAAAAACAACGGTACTCATATAGGTTATTGTGCCATAGATTTTTACTTGTACAGTTAACTGTACAATATACGTTTTTGTTATTTTTTGGTGGGTTGGGTTAGGTTTTACTGATTTGGGTTTGGGTTGGTATTGGTAGTTGTGTTGGTGGTTTATTTTACTGATTAATTGTAAAGATTTCTTTGGCCCTCTCCCACATTGAGTCGTCTTTGTGGACTTCTTTTAAATAGTACCACCACTCTGCTCCCCATAAATACTGTTGGGAAAAGTTGGTGCGTGAAGCGAACGTGAGTGTTTTGTTAAACAAATCAACATTCATCCTTCGCAATTGCTCTTCAAGCGGTGTGTCAATAATCGCCCCCTTTGGCCACGGCTCTGATGCCAGCTCGGCGATAATCACGGGCTTTTTTTCTCCAACCAATAGTTCGGTGAGTTTACGCTTTGCGCGAAAAAACGAAGGCGTTGTTGGGTACGTTATGTACATATTAAATTCGCCACTCCAGACACTGCGGTACAGTGTGGTGCCAAACACGTCGGCCTTTTTGTATGTACCGTTCCAGACTCCAAGCTCACCACTTGCGGTAAGCAGTACGGGGTGGTGAGGATCAAGTGTTTTTACCAATGCTATTTCTTTTTCTAAAAACACGGTGTCGGTTTCTCCGCAGTGCTCGTATGCGTACCCGACGATGAACGGTTCGTTTTCAACCTGCCACATCAAAAGTGCAGGAGAATTTTTATACCGCTCTACCACCGCAGTTACGTACCGCAGTTGGTACGCGTTGCGCTCTTCTTTTGTTTTTGTGCTCACCCACTCCGGCTCGTGACACTCGGGCCAGCTTGGCAGGCGCCTGCCAACGGCAAGAATGACGTCGGCTCCAACCTCTTCTGCGACACGCATTTGGTGGTCAAGTACGGAAAAGTCGTACGTTCCCTCTTGGGGCTCTACCGTGTGCCAATGCGCTACGAAGCGAAACTTTTTTACACCCATTTCGTATACGAGTGCGTCGTACACCTCTCTCCAATCAAGCTTCAACTCGTCGGTACGAAATTTACTAAAGGTAACGCCGTACGAAACTTGATTGTCGTTGGGGCCACCCCACGCAAGTATAAAAAACCCACATACCACAAAGAGAATAAAAAACAGCGCAGTGAGTGAAAGTTTGCGAAGCATACTTATAGAAAGAGTAACCCTAAGCCAATAATAACGCAGAGCGTCCCGACGATTTTTATATACACCTGCCCTGAAGAAAACTCGTTTTTAAAGATGTCAGGCATTTGGTGCATAAACAATGGCACCAGTATCAATAGAAAGAGGAGCTGTAGCCCGCCGAGCGCGCTTACCAAAGAGACGCTCCCCAGTGATATGGCAATAAACGTAAAGAAAAATGCTATACCTCCGAAAGATTTACTTACTAGCACCATACCCTTTGCGGTTCCGGATGACTGCTGAAGCCCTTTTTTGATTGAACGAAACTGGAGCGGAGCCAATACAAACAGCGCAACGAGAACGTTTGTAAAGAGTGGCCAAAACAGCGCGTTCCAAAAATCGGTTGTGCCGAAAATGATTTTAACCACAAAGGTTGATGCTCCCAGCAGTGCCCCCGCGGAAACGGTCATAAAAAAGAACTTCCACGAGAAGCAGAAGCAGTAAATTAAAAACGTGCCGAGTATGAGCAAGAGAAACGCGGGGAGGTGCGTTAGGTGCAGATCACCCGCCAAGAATATTGTTGCCAGTATGCCGGTTGCAACCGCTCCGGCGGCGGCGGTAATGGGAATTGCCTCTGTAACTGAAATTACCTGCAACACTCTGTATAAGAAAAGGAGCGACAGGACGTACAGAGACCCCGATACCACCGACAGCAACGCGACAGTGACTGATGGAAGAGAGACAACTCCAAACGGAACAAGGACGATGACGACGCCCGAGAGCAGTGCGGCATAAAACGCGAAAGCGGCAGGATACTTTATGCCCTGCTTGGAGACCAGCACGTACTTATCGATAAACACGGTCAGTGCCGAGAGAAACTGCGCGAAGATTGCGAAGAAAAGCCAAGAAAACATATGCTCTGTTTAGGGTACCACAACCTTACAGCGAATTGGCTGTGCATATCTCTTTATACCGCAGAGCGCTCTGCCGTACGCGGCGTTGGTTGTTGTTTTTGTAATCCACCTCAACCAAGCCAAAGCGCATAGTGTAGCCCTCTGCCCACTCGTAATTATCTAATAAAGACCAGTGCATATATCCGCGTACATCAACACCTGCTTTGATAGCTTGCAAGACACCCTTGAGAGACTCTTCTATAAACCATGCGCGATGCGTGTCGGATGCATCGGCAAGCCCGTGCTCCATAACATACACCGGCACACTGTACTGCTTGAGCTCGAGAAGTGCGTCTCCGAGTGTCCGTGGGTTTAGCTCCCAGCCAAAGTCAGAGCGAGGACACTCGGCCTTGACCACACCTCCATTACCAAGAATAACGCGGAAGTAGTGATTGATGCCGATAAAGTCTTGGTACTTGATGATTGCTTGATGAAAACGACCGTCCCAAAATCGCTCGGCAAGGCGATCCAATCGCAAAAATTTTAACCACCCTCTCGCCTCAAACACTATGTTGTTTTTTGTCACCCCAACGTGTACGTGAGGACAAACACGTTTTATGGCTGTATACGCACAATTGTGCGCCTGCGCGAGCGCGCCGGCAAGACGGAAAAAATTGAGAACTTTCTTTTGAAATGGTGGCCATATACCAGAGGCATACCCGTTACCTATCCACACCATTGGCTCGTTCATAGTGCTAAAAAATGTTGCATCGCCTAAACGTTCTGCGACATACGCGCAATACCGCGCGAATATTTTTGACGCGTCGGGACGACTAAATCCACCAGAGTCTGCGAACCACTGCGGAAGGGTAAAGTGCCAGAGTGTGACAAACGGTTCTATACCGCGCGCGCGGAGCGCTTTGACAACGGCGCGGTAATGCTCAACCTCTTTTTCGTTAAAAACACCCTCTTCGGGCTCAACGCGCGACCACTCTACTGAAAAGCGGTGCGCGGTATGGTTGAGAGACTTTGCAATATCAAAATCTTCTTCAAACCTGTTGTAGTGGTCGCAAGCAAGACCCGCCTCGGGCACACGCCCCTCTCGCGCGGCCTTTGCCCAGTCGTTGTTGGTAATACCGCCTTCAACTTGGTATGAAGACGTTGACGCCCCCCATAAGAATCCCTTGGGAAATGTTTGTCGCTCTTCGGTGGCACTCATAGCTCAACAACAGGGAGTCCGCCCAAGTCTTCGTGCTGTATGTTTTTATACCGACTGTTTTTTACCAGTGTCGGCTCTCCATTATGCTGAATAACGTAGTACGCAAAACCGCGCATTTCTTTTATTGGCTCATAATCATTTTCGACAGGAGCGCTTGCGGGTCCCTCTTGTGCGTGAGCGACGTTGTTATCTGCTGTCACTAAAAATGACGGGCCTGTGTTTACTAAACAGTGTCCGAACCGTGGTGGCACAAAGAGCATATCGCCTTGGTTAATGTGAGTTACGGTAAACTCTTCTATAGAGTCTGAGAGCGGAGTCTCTCCTTCAACTGCGCGTTTTTGCAGAAGCGCTATACCGCGTCCAAAAAGTATCCAGTACGTTTCGTCGCCGTCGCCACGGTGGTAGTGTCCGTATGTTTTTACATACTCGTCCCCCACTGTCCCACTCTCCCATACTGTGATGTTGCGATCCTCGTTGTCACCACGAATCATATAGTAGTGTTCGTTAAGAGTTGGTGCGTTTGGGTCCATAAGGACGTCCTTCATTTCGGTATGTGTTCTTTGAGCAAAGCGTTTGTTCATATATATATAGTATTACCCGTAGTATTACCCGCAGGTACCTGCTGTCGGTTTATCTCCGCGTGTGCGCAACACAATTTGCTTTTTATACTCGGCGCTCCAGCCGATTGCATTTGCGCTAATTTGCATAACGCTCGCTATCGCAGAGAGTGCCAACACAAACATAAAGAACCACAAGATAGGAGCGGTAAAGTACGCCGTTGTTACAATGAGCGCAAACCACAGCCCCATACACCACGGACAGTTAACGAGCGTCTTTGCGGTACCGATAAACGTCATTGGCTTTCCGTCTTCAAATAAGTTTCGGACCCACTTGGTAATAGAGTCGTATACCATAAGGCGCGTAAGGCGGAATGTGGCGAGCGCCATAATGATGGTGTCGCCGAGAGAGATACCGGATGCTGTTACCCCGCTTTGGGTCACGAGCCGAAACGCAACGTACAGTAAGAATACAAAGAACACGGAGAAGGCGATGTTCCACCAGTCAATTTTTTGATACCACTGCATTACCTATAATGTACCATATGGTAAAATAGGCGTATATGAAAAACACTGGATTGTTAGTTGTTATTGCCCTCATTCTTGGGATTATCATAGGGTACTTTGTGCTTCCCTCTCCTGTAGCAGAGGCTCCGGAGAACAATTCGAACACTGACAACACCGTTTGTATACAGGTGATAACACCAGCGCGTAATCCAGAGACCAGAGAGATACGAGAATTTCCTACACCGTGTGACGTTCCCTCTGATTGGGAAATTATTAGAAACGAAATTCCTCAACTTGAACTCGAAACAAATTAGCCGAGAGGAACGTTGGCTCCTTGAAGAAAAGTACGCGGGCAAAGAAACCGATGCGTACAAGGCTGATGTTGAACGACTGCGTCAAGGAGAGCCTCTCGCGTATGTGATTGGGTGGACACCATTTTTAGAACAAACAATCTTTCTTGGTTCTCGACCACTCATCCCTCGGGTTGAAACCGAGTACTGGGTAGAAAGAGCGCTCGAGTATATTGCGCGTACGTACAGAGACTCTCCGATAACCGTCCTTGATATTTTTGCCGGATCGGGTGCAATTGGCGTTGCAACGCTCGCAAAACTTTCCAATGTCTCTGTAGACTTTGCCGAGATTGAAAAAGAGCACATTGCCACTATCAAAAAAAATATTATTGAAAACGGACTCTCTCTTTCCAAAGCGCGTTGTATCGTGTCGGATGTGTGGAGTGATGTTGACGGTGTGTATGATGTTATTTTTGCAAACCCGCCGTACATAGGTACCAAAAGCAAAAACGTGGCAGACTCGGTAAAAGACTTTGAACCAGCACGAGCACTATTTGCCGAGAAAAACGGCATCGCACTGATTGAGTCGTTTGTGCGTGGAGTAGATCAACACCTCTCTGAAAGAGGAGTATTTTGGTGTGAGCACGACCCAGAGCAAACAGAAGAGGTTGTCTCTCTTATTGAAAATGAAGGGTTTTTGAGTAATGTATGGATAGATCAGTACGGAAATCAACGCGTTACTGTTGGAAGGCGTTCAGTGTAATATCAACTTGGCGCTGAGTGTACAGAAGGACACACACGGGATTTTCGTCGCTAAAGCAATACTGTATACTGATGTAATATGGAGTTTATTTTGTGGGCGGTATTTTGGTTGGGTTTGGTAATTACTGCTGGCTATGCGTTTGCATTGGTATACCACTGGCTACGCTATGGGCATATGTACCCGGCAGTGTGGGTTGCGCTTCCGGTGTATGCGATTGGCGTATTTCTTTTTATTGGAGCAATGTTAGGGGGAATATCAACACTGTAATGTATGGTACATAGCAAAAAACCACTTCTTCCTGACTTTAAGCAAAACGAGCAAGTTGTCGCTATTATTCGACGACACTGGTTTGTACTTGTACGAGATATTTTGGGGCTCGCGGTACTCTACGCGATCCCCTTTTTAATTGTTCCGTTTGTGCTAACAGCTATAGCACAGAATCCGGCGGTACAGATTCCGGGCAGTGCCGGTCTTGTGCTTGGGTCTTTGTGGTCACTATTACTATGGAATATGTTGTTTGCGAAATGGACTGATTACTACTACGATATTTGGATTATCACGAATCAGAGAATTATTGATATTGATCAAAAGGGATTCTTTCATCGTGATATCGCTACCCTGTTTGACCTGGGACACATTCAAGACGTAAAGACTGTTCTGTCGGGAGTTGTTGGTAACATTCTTAACTTTGGGCTACTGCAAGTACAAACAGCAGCGGCCCATAAAGAATTTTTTATGAGCGATATCGCGAACCCCGGAAAAGTTGAAAAAATTATTAGAAAAACACAGCACGAACTGTACCTGCAAAATCAAAAGAACAAATAAATCGTATGATGCAACCATATAAAGGCGTGAGAGATTTTTATCCTGAAGACCAACGTGTTCAACGCCATATCTTTACCACAATGCGAGATGTTGTGGAGCGATTTGGGTATGAAGAAATAAACGCATCTGTTTTAGAGCCAACGGAACTATACCTTGCAAAAACAAGCGAGGAAATCGTCAATGACGAATCGTACACTTTTGAAGACCGTGGCGGGCGAAGCGTTACGCTTCGTCCGGAGATGACACCAACTGTCGCAAGAATGGTTGCAAACAGAAAACGCGAACTTCCCTACCCGCTTCGTTGGTACTCGTTACCGAACCTCTTTAGATACCAGCGTCCACAACACGGACGATTGCGTGAACACTGGCAACTGAACGCCGACATCTTTGGCGTTGATGGAGATGAGGCTGACATAGAAATTGTCACCATCGCACACACACTCCTTCGCGAATTTGGCGCATCAAATGATGATTTTGAAATACGCGTGAGTGACCGACGTTTTTTAGACGCACTCTATGACTCTCTTTCTATCTCTGTGTCTATACGAAAAGATGTAACACGGCTCTTAGATAAGAAAGACAAACAGGATATCACCACTCAATTGGCTGAATTGCTAGACAGCGATGAGGTCGCGAAGGCGTTACTCTCGAGGCTTGATAACCCTGACATATTTCCATCATTACAAACGTTTGTAGAGACACTGCGCACGCGAGGTATTGCAAACGCTGTCGTTGATACGGGTATTACTCGGGGCTTTGACTACTACACCGGCGTAGTGTTTGAGGTGTATGATACCAACAGAAAAAACACGCGGTCTATATTTGGCGGTGGGCGGTATGACAATTTGGTACAGCAGTACGGCAACGAGCCTGTCCCCGCCTGTGGTTTTGGTATGGGAGATGTAACGACACGAGACTTTTTAGAAACGCACGATCTTTTACCAACTCTCCCCTCATCTGCCATGCTTTACATTGCACCAGCAACACACAACAATACTGAGAGTATGCACAGCGCGGTCACAAAACTGAGGGAGCATGGTTTAAACGTAGCCGTTGGTATGAAGCACACAAAAATCGCGGACCACATAAAAGCGGCGAGCAAGCTTGCCATTCCATTTTTTGCGGTATGGGGAGAGAATGAAGAGACTTCGCAAACGCTCACGGTTAAAAATCTTATAACGGGAGAAGAAAACACCTCTTCTGTTGAGAGCGTTGCCGATTCGCTTCGATAAGTGTTATTAGGAGAAGTATTTTTTGTATGCGACGTATTACTTTAGACATTGAAACCACCAGCTCGGCAGGGTTTGATATGTCGCAAATGGAGTTGTCTGTTGTTGGATTTCATGACAGCGAAACAGATACGTATGATGCTTTTGAGGTCTCTGAGCTTCACAAGTTTTGGCCTCTTATAGAAAAGACGGATCTTATTGTGGGATTTAACTCAAACCACTTTGATATACCAATTTTAAATAAATACTACGCAGGAGATTTAACTCGTATACGCAGTTTAGATATTTTAGAGAAAATAAAAGAATCACTTGGACGCAGAATTAAACTTGACTCAATCGCAAAGGCAACACTGGGCAGAAAGAAGACGGGGCACGGCCTTGACGCGGTCAAATGGTGGGAAGAGGGAGAGTATGAAAAAGTAAAGCAGTACTGTATTGAGGATGTAAAAATAACAAAAGAAATATACGATTTTGCCCTGAAGGAGGGGTACTTGCAATTTTCTGACTTTGGAGAAAAGAAAAAGATTCCTCTCGATACCTCTTCGTGGGAAAGTGGAGAAGCGTCTCCCCTTACGCACACCATTCCTTTTTAAATAGTGTCTTCTATAGCAAGGCGCGACTCTTCTTCGTTTTCGGCACGTCGTATGTTGATGAGCGATTGCACGATACCCATTTGGCGGGCAAAGTGCGGGTCACGCGTTTTTTGGTATGCAAAATTGAAAACAGAACGTGCCTCTTCTAGTGCGTTAACAGGGCACGTTTGTGTATCGCGCAAGAGGTCGCTCAATATCATATTATGTCGACGCTCGCCACGTTGGTTTTGATGCCTCTCTTCTGTTTCATTAATAGCGGTATGTAATTCGAGTATAAATGTCTCGCCGTCTCTTGCAGATTCGCACGCATCGGAGAGAGAGTGTCTTTCTTGGCACGCAGTAATAGACGTAAGTATTGCGAGCGGGAGAACCGCCTTTTCGGCATTTTTAAATGGATTCATATATAAGGATCCCCTTTGTACTCTACGACGTAAAAGTTGTCAACTTTTATACAGCTACCAGTGTGACAATAATGACTCCTGCGAGAACTAAGCGATATATCGCAAACGGTATTAGAGTGTGCGTTCGTATAAATATGAGGAGCGTATGGATAGCAAGCATACCGGAGAGAAATGCGACAACCGCTCCGGCAAAGAGAGGTGCTCCAACCGTTTCAATTGCTCCTACCTGCATTATTTCAAATAATTTTACACTGCCTGCCCCCAAAATAATGGGAAAAGAGAGTAAAAACCCAAAGCGGGCGGCCTCTTCGCGAGACAATCCAAACAGTAAACCGCCTGAAATGGTCATTCCGGAACGGGACATCCCCGGGATGAGCGCGAGCGCTTGAAAAAAACCTATTACAAAACCCTTCTTAATGGTTATGTCTTTTTTTGTAACAACTGTTTTGTTAACCTGCTCGGCTACAATAAACACGACAGATCCCAGTACCAACCCTAATGCCACAATCCAACTACCACGAAGGACAGTCTCTATTGCTCCTTGAAAGAAAAACCCTATGAGAGCAGCCGGAATGGTACCGACCAAAAGCGCAAGCGCCATTTTTGCGTCTCGAGAGTACGTTTTTTGCACTATGGCACGCAACATTGCCAACGCCATCTGCATAATGTCTTTTTTAAAATACACTACAACCGCAAGCGCCGTTGCCAAGTGCAACACCGCGTCCTCTGCGAGCCCAAACGCATCACCAAAACCAAAAAATTCTCTCGCCAGAATTAGGTGTCCTGTTGAAGATATGGGCAGAAATTCGGTGACACCCTGGACAAAACCAAGAATAATAAGAGAAATAAAGTCCATATGGTGTGGTTTTAAAGTATGATATTATCGTAACATACTAACATTTTAATTATTGCTATATCGAATTAATTCCAACCATTATGAATCAAAACCTTGCCATTCCTGCGGCTATTGTTATTGCCGGGGTAATTATTGCCGGAGCGCTCTTTTTTTCGGGGCGCGTAGCAACTCCTGCGGGCCCCACTCCTGACAACACTCCTTCTGCAGGAGACCCCAACATCGTCCCTCCAGTAAGCGCCGATGACCACATTTTAGGAAACCCTGACGCTCCTATTGTTGTGATTGAGTACTCGGACATTGAGTGTCCGTTTTGTAAGCAGTTTCATGTCACAATGAAGCAAATTATGGACGAGTATGGGCAAGATGGTACCGTTGCGTGGGTGTACCGAAACTTCCCTCTTCAAGAACTTCATCCAAACGCACCTGCGCTTGCTGAGGCCGGTGAATGCGTAGCGTCTCTTGGAGGAAACTCTGCGTACTGGAACTTTCTTGACGAAATATTTGCTATCGCTCCGATAAACACGCTCTTTCCGATGGACCAACTGCAAAACACTGTTTCAAGTGTTGGAGTTGATGTGGGCGCGTTTAATGAGTGCGTCTCTTCCGGAGAGCACCGCGCGCGAGTTGAGAAAGACTTTAATGACGCTGTAAAAACAGGCGGGCAAGGAACTCCTCATAACATCATCATTACGCGTGCTGGTTCTATTGTGCCTGTTGCCGGAGCACAACCATACGCACAGATGAAAACAATTATTGAAACAATTATTCAGGAGGAAGGGTACTAGGCGAGTAATTAGGAAGTTAGGAGGATTAGATTGTTAGCAAGAAAAGAGAGGAACAGACTGTCAAAGCACAAGGTAGGAAATTAGATTGTTAGGTTGTTAGGAAGTTAGCTAGAAAACCTAAAAAACACAGGGCGAAAAGACAGATGAATCACAAAAATAAGGACGTCGGACGTCCTTATTTTTGTGATTGGGTGTTGTTTTGAATTGCGTTTACCATGTCGCAGTAAAAGGCGTCTACCACCGAAGGGTCGCAGGGCGTATTCCAAAAAGAGAGGTCCCATATCTCTGACACCACACGCTCTATGGTGTCTTTCATTTCTTGCACCTCTTCGTCGGTAACCGTAAAGACCTCTTTTCTATACTTGCCACGGTCGTTTGGCTCTACGTAATCAATAATCGCCTCTCGGAGGGTGTATTTGCCACCCATAAATGAGCTGAGGAGTACTTTATAAAAAATGAGTTGGCGCTTCATATCACCCGAATTTAGATCTTTTGTCTTTCCTTCAATTTGGTTTCTGCTTTTATGTTTTCCTGTTTTGTAATCAATGACACTTACCGTATCGTCCGGATGAATGATGAGTCTATCAATCTTCCCCCGTAGTCGTACCGCTCCGACGTCTGGTACTGAAACGTCAAATGGTATCTCAATTGAAAGCTCGGTTTTACCCGGAAGGAGGATGTCTTTCGCATACTCTTTTGCGTACCCCTCAATGGCTACCTGCCCCCTTTCCATATAGTCGGGCCTGAGACTTTCGGGGATAAAACGCCGAGACAGCTCGCTTTCAAAACACACGAGCGCGTAGGCAACATCTACCTCGCCCCGTTCAAATCCCCTATTAACCAAGGCTTGGAGCGCTGAGTGAATTGCGTTTCCGTACTCAAGCGGTGGCGTAGGCATTTCAGGAATGCGGACTAGGTTGCGCATAAAGTAGAGCCACGGCGACTTGAGGTAATTGTTAAGCGCGGTTACCGCGAGGCCCTGTGATAAAAACAAATCTCGTATCACTTCTTTGTCTTTTACCAACGGCCTTCTTGCCCGAGGAGCAAATGATTCAACCACGTCAAATGTTTTTAGAAAGTCTTCAACTGGAACATCTGCAACGAGGTCGGTTTGTATCTCGTCGACAAAGGGAGACGCGAGAGTAAGTTTGCCGGTGTCGTTTGCCTCTGAGTAAGTTATGGTAAGGGTGTCTTTTGCTCTGGTCATTGCAACGTAAAACAGCCTCCTCTCTTCTTCGTCATCGTCAAACCCGTCTTCGTCAACCAGAAACGGGAGCGGGATTTTTTCTTGATTCTTTCTGTTTCCCCAGACGCCATCTTGTGAACGCACAATGTATACCGAGCTAAACTCCATCCCTTTCGCGCGGTGCGCTGTCATTACTCGTACCCTTCCTTCTTTTGGCGCGGTGCGTACGTGTTTTGGTCCGAGTCCGTACTCTTTCATTGTCTCTATCGCTCCAAAGATATCCTCTAAACTTCTTGTTCTACGGGCAGACAGTGGCCGTATGTCGTCTAGAAATGCCCTCAGTGACTCCATTTCTTCGTGAGAGCCGTCTTCTTGGACAATGTGAGCAATAAGACCTGACTCGCGGGCGACTGACTCTAGAAACGCTACCGGTTCAGTATTCTCTCCGTGCTTGCGCCACGTCGCAAGCCTGTTGTACATTTCGTGCACCGTAAGAGATATATTGGACTTTTTTAAAAGGTCGGTGTCTTTGGCAATATCAGTTACCGAGCGTCTTTCCACTTTTGACACTCGAGAGAGCCGGTACACGTCGTGCGGATGGACGCCTGAAAAAGGAAGGAGGCAGGCTGAAAAGAATGCTCGGTCTTCTCCGAAACGAACGATTGATTCAAAGAGAGTGATGATTAGAGAGACCGTCTGTGCTTGAAAAATACTCTGATCAGATTCTACCGAGTTTGGAATGCCTTTTTTAGAGAGCGCGTCTCCAAAGTATGTTGCGTCTTGATTGCGCCTAGTAATGATAGCGATTTCGCTTGGTTCAATACCTGAACGGATATCGTTGAGTACTGACGAGGCAACAAAAAACCGCTCTGCTTCAGGATTTGAAAGCGTTGCTTTTTGTATTTTTTTACCGTTACCACGAAAACTTTTTAATGAAACTCGTGGGCGGTCAATCGGCGGAGCGTTGTGTTCAATAAGCGACCCTGCCCCATCAAGTACCTCTTGTACAGACCGGTAATTGTCTGTAAGGTCAACCACCTTGGCAGACGGGTACTTTTTTATAAAACCAGCAAAGTGATCCAGAGACGCTCCTTGAAACCGAAAGATTGCCTGCTTGTCGTCACCCACAATAAATAGGTTTGGGTTGGCGTGGATGTCTCCGGCGAGCAACTCCAGTATTTTGTTTTGCGCACCGTTTGCGTCTTGGTGCTCGTCTGCCAAAATGTATTGATGCTCTTCTTGGAGCGAGAGACGCAGATTTTCGTCTTCTTCCAACGTGCGAGAGACCTCTACAATCATATCGTCGTAGTCGTACAGTTTTTCGTCGCGAAGCGCCTGTTCGTACGCCGTATACACCACCAGCAGGTCTCGCGCCTTACTTAACGCCTTTAAAAATGACGCTGACGGCGCTTCGGTTTCGTCGCCAGAGACACCGTCTTTCTCTGCGTCATCAAGAATGTCTTTGAATTTATCGGGAGTTATTTGCTCGCGCTTTAATGAGCTGATTTGCCCCTTTATGGGATTGACGTAATAAAACATATTTCCTGAAGGGCGGAGCGACGAGAGCGTTGCCGTCTCTATAATTTTTTTGAGAAGTAGTAGTTTTTCAGCTTCGTGTGTGGGAGCGCCACCAATAATTCTGGGAAACGCGTCCGGAAAGCGCTCAATAACATTTTGCGAAAATCCGTGGAAGGTATGAGCGCGCACCCGATACCCTTCGGTGCCAATGATGTCTACAAGGCGTTTTTTGAGTGAAAACGCGGCAGACTCGGTAAAAGTGAGAGCTAAAATGCTATCTGCTGATGTATCGGTTTTTTTAAGAATGTTTGCAATGCGAAGAGTCAGTACCTGCGTCTTTCCGGTACCCGGACCGGCAATAACCATAACGGGGCCGTCAATGGTATCAACCGCCTCTTTTTGCGCAGGATTGAGTTGTTTATATAGTTCGCTGAATAGCTTTTTTGAAACAGGTGCCGTCACCCTATCAGTATACTAAATGTACAGAAGTTAGATATTAGTGATTAGTGCTTAGATAGGAAAAACTACCAAAACACAGAACATTCTTGTTTTGAAAGAATTATTGCTCATCACCTTCTTTCTATTTTGTATTTTCTTTTTTCATTCTTACATTCTCAAGAATGGTAAGAAACACCATACTTTATAGTGTGGTGTTTTTCTGAAATCTACTGTCTACTGTCCTACTAACTACTGCTTACCTTCTATCCCCTAATAGCTTCGCAAATGTTTTGCGTTTTGGTGGGTGCGGATTTTGTCTAGTGCCTTTGCTTCAATTTGGCGGATTCGCTCTCGGGTTACGCCGAACTCTTGCCCCACTTCTTCGAGGGTGTGGTAAATGCCATCTTCAAGCCCGTGTCGCATCGCGAGGATCTTGCGCTCTTTTGGCGTGAGGTCGTTTAAAATATTGTGGAGCTGTTCAACCAAGATGCGGTGCGCGGTGTCTTGGTCGGGTGACGGCAAGTTGCTGTCTGCGACAAAGTCCCCTCTTTGTGACGCGTCGTCATCGTCTGAACCTGTAATTGGTGCCTCAAGAGAAAGCGTCTCTTGGTTTATCTGTTCAATTTGGTAAATCTTTTCAATATCAACGCCCATTTCCGCTGATACCTCTTCTGGCATCGGATCCCTGCCGAGCGCCTGCTCTAGACGGCGAACGACCTGCTTGTACTTGGCGATTGTTTCGACCATATGCACGGGAATACGAATGGTGCGTGACTGGTCGGCAAGCGCGCGGGTAATTGCCTGACGAATCCACCACGTTGCGTACGTTGAAAACTTGAACCCTTTGGTAAAGTCAAATTTATCCACCGCCTTGAACAATCCCAAGTTTCCCTCTTGGATAAGATCAAGGAGTGTAAGGTCGGACGACCGGCCAACGTACTTCTTTGCGATAGATACCACCAAGCGAAGGTTTGCGCGAGCAAGAAGGTTGCGCGCCTCATCCTCCCCGTTTGCGATACGTTTTGCCAAGTCTCTCTCTTCTTGCGCGGTAAGGAGCGGGTATTGGCCGATTTCGCGCAGGTACATTTGAATTGAGTCGTGCGCCGAGCCTTCGCCACGGTACCCACCTCTCATTACGACATCGTCGGGCACCTCTTCAAGCATTCCACCGGACTCGAGTACATCAACGCCGGAGGATGAAAAACGTTCGTACAGCTCTTCAAGGAAAAAGACATTTTCTTCAATTGTTGGGAAGGATTTTAAAATTTCGTTGTAGGTAACGTACCCACGCTCTTTTCCACGTTCAACGAGTGCGTTTGCTTTTGTCTCTAGCTGTGCTTTTTTACCAGAGCGTGAGGCAGACTTTTTCTTTACCGCCTTTTTCTTTGTAGAGGTTTTAGCGGACGTTTTTTTAACAGACTTTTTAGAAGCTGTCTTCTTTTTTGAAACACGAGCACTCTTGACGGGCTTTTTTGAGACCGCTTTCTTTTTTACCGCTTTTTTAACGGGCTTTTTCTTTGCTGTTTTTTTTACTGCCTTCTTTTTAGTTGTTTTTACCATACATCAAATATACAAATTAAATCTCCCTCGCGAGAGTAGCGATTGCCTTTAATAATACCTCAACTTCGTCTTTTTTGCCTTCTTTTTCAGCGACCCTCAAGAGTGCCATATTTCTGCGGTACTTCTCTCGAGCGTTCTCTCTTTTTAAGATGCCTACCAGCTCGTCAATGGCTGTTTTTAACTCTTTTGTGTCGGTGTGCCTCTCTAAGAATAAATCGGCCTCAATGAGTGACTTTCTTTCTTCTTCCGGCGTAGAGAGGATCTCTGTAAGACGACCCTCAGCAGAGACGCTCTCAATTGCACTTTTTACCTCTTCTGAAAGAGCATGGGCGTCGGCATCTTTGAGAGCTTCAACGAGACCCACAAGCAGTCTTTCGACCATCTCGCCTTTTGACTCGAACACTGACACCGGAGCCACTGTCACCTCTCTATCACCGGATACAGCAGGCGTGGGATTTGTTTTTATTTTTTTTACTTCGGCAAGTACAATGTCGTCTGTTGTCTCGAGTGCCTCTGCAACACGGTGAATAAAGTGACTCCGGTCTATCTCGTTTGGAATTGCAACAAGGTATGGCAATACGATTTTTGACACCTCTAACTTAAAGCGTCGATCGTCGTACCCAAGGTCTTTTAAGTACGCGAGATAAAAGTCAACGATATGGAGCGCGTTTTTTACTACATCTTTCCAAACGTGCACGTCGCGATTAATAATGTCTGCAGGATCCTCGCCTGCGGGTATGGGAGCGATCTTTACATTGAGTCCCTTTTTAAGCGCGATCTCTGCGGCGCGTCCGGCGGCAGAGACTCCCGCTCTATCGCCATCAAACGCAATAACCAGATTGGGAGAGTAACGTGCCAAGAGTGTTGCTTGTTCTTCGGTAAACGACGTGCCTGAAAGCGCGACAGCGTTAACGTACCCTGCTTGATGCGCCATCAGGAGGTCTATTTGTCCCTCAACAAGGATTGAGAACCCGTACTTACGGATACCCTCTTTTGCAATATCGACACCGAAGAGAATACGGGACTTGTTGAAAACAGGCGTTTCAGGAGAGTTGATGTACTTTGCCCCGGGATGCTTTGGGTCTTCTTCAAAGATTCTACCTGAAAATCCAACCACCCGTCCGGAGACATCACGAATAGGAAACATAATCCTACCTCGGAAGCGGTCATACGTTCGTTTTGCAGACTCTTCTGTCTTACCTTCTGTGGCTTCGGGTTTTTTGGAAAGGCCCGCCTCTTCTATCTCTTCGTCAGTATACCCTTTGTGCCGTAGTGCATCTGACAGCGCACGCCACTCGTTTGGTGCATACCCAACTCTAAAGAGTGCGGCTGTTTCTTTTTTTATCCCTCGTGCAAGTAGGTACTTGCAAGCGTCCTCTTTTTTTTGCAGTGCCGTGCCAAAAAGCACAGTGGCGTCTTCAAGGAGTGCGTATACCTTATCTCGCCTGTTTCTGTTTTCTGGCTTTTCGTACGCAACTGTTACCCCTGCCTTATCTGCCAGAATCTTTAGCGCCCCCTTAAAGTCAACGCCTTCCATCTCTTCAATAAAGGTGAACATATCTCCACCCTTTCCGGAAGAAAAGCAGTGGTAGAGCCCTCGGTCGGGAGTGACGAAGAATGATGGAGATTTTTCTTTGTTAAAGGGCGAAAGACCTCGGTAGTATTTACCTGCTTTTGTTAATTTTACGTACGGCGATACCACGTCAACAATATTGAGTTTGTCTTTTATTGTTTGGACGGTATCGTTCATAATGATTGATGTGTCCTCTTTGCTCCTTTTATAGAGAACAAAGGAATACGCTTCTTTTTAGAGTATACCTGAGGCGCGAGATTACATCTCTTCTTGCCGTGCCTCTTCAATTGCTCGTTCTTTGGCGCGCAATTCTTGGAACTCGGTAATGATGGCGTGCTTCTTGCTTCCCACGAAACCTGTTCCGGCAGGAATCAATCGTCCGATAATCACGTTTTCTTTCAATCCATCGAGAGGGTCAACGGTGCCACGCAGTGACGCTTGAATGAGCGTTCTGGTTGTGTGTTGGAACGACGCGGCAGACAGGAAGCTCTTTCGGTTGAGAGACACTTCGGTAATACCCAATACCAATGGTTTTACTTTTGCGGGCTCTTTGCCTTCTGCCTTCAGTGCCTCGTTTACCTCTGCGACGTGCGCGTTGTTTACCATTTCGTTGTTTACGAACTCGCTGTCTCCCGGATCAATAACCTTTCCGCGAGAGAACATTTGCCGGATGATAATCTCCATATGCTTGTGAGAAATTGGAGCACCCTGCAGGTCGTAAATCTTTGAGATTTCGTCGATGATGTACTCTTGGACGCGTTCACCACCCGCAACGGTAAAGAGCTCGTCGAGGTTGATTGAACCATCAGTTATCGGATCACCCTTCTTCAGGCGAGCGCCAACCTTTACCATAGCTACACGACGGTATGGTACGGGATACTCTATCTTATCTCGATTCTTTGACGCCCCATCTGATCCAACGTCAGGAAGAACAACAACTACCTTCTGCCCTTCGTCTTCTCTTATTTCAATTACTTCGCCATCAACGTGAGAGATGATGCCGGCTCCTTTCGGTGGACGTCGGTCAAACAATTCTTCAACGCGGGGAAGACCGTTGGTAATGTCTCCGCCGATTGATGCCGTTCCTCCGGTGTGGAAGGTACGCATAGTAAGCTGTGTACCCGGCTCTCCGATCGCTTGCGCGGCAATCGTTCCGACAGCTTCTCCAACATCAACGAGATGCTGTGACGCCAAGTCTACTCCGTAACAAAGCTGACACACGCCCTGCTTGGAATTACAGTTCATTGGAGAGCGTACAAACACTTTCTCTACCTCTGCGTCTGCAATTGCTCGCGCGTCTTCAGGTGTGAGCATTGTGTTTTTCTTGAAGGTCGCATCTTTTGTTGTGATGTCTTCGGCGAGCACTCGTCCGCTGATTAGTTTTGCGAGATCAACTTCAATGCCTGATGGTCGACTCTTTTTAATAAAGATTCCCTCTTTTGTCCCACAATCATGCTCTGATGTAACGACATCTTGCGCGACGTCAAAGAGACGGCGTGTAAGGTATCCTGCGTGTGCGGTTTTAAGCGCGGTGTCTGAGAGACCCTTTCGGGCTCCGTGAGTGGTCGTAAAGTATTCGATTGGAGTAAGTCCCTGCTTCATTGAAGAGAGGACGGGGTGTTCGATAACCTCTCCTTTTGTGTTGTTCATCAGACCACGCATACCGGTCATTTGGGTCACGTTTCCGATAGAACCTCGCGCTCCGGATACCACCATCATATAGATAGATGAGAGCGTATTGAGAGAAGGGAGGATGTACTTTTCAATCTCTCCTTTCGTGCGAAGCCATGCTTCAACCACCAAACGAGTCTTCTCTTCTCTGGTAAGGAGTCCCTGTTGGTACTGGTCTTGAATCTCTTGCACTTCTTTCTGAGCGGCTTCAATCAACGCCTCTCTCTCTTTTGGAATCACCAACTCACTGGTACTGAAGGTAATGCCCGACTGCGTCGCAAATTTAAATCCAAAGTTTTTGATTTTATCCAAGATGTCCGGCATTTGCTCGAGTCCGTACTTCTTAATAAGGTCGTCCACAATCTTGTTGAGGAGTGACTTTTTCACTTCGTCGTTGATGTACGGGTAGTCGTTCGGAAGCACTGAGTTAAACAACAACCTTCCGACTGTTGTTTCAAAACGCTCTCCCTTGTACGCGGCGTAACGAGGTGTGTCTGACGCCTGCACCCAGATATTTGAATGAATACCGATAACACCAAAGTCGTACGCGAGAATCGCGGCGTTCGGTGAGTGGAAGATACTTCCCTCTCCTTTCTCGCCCGGCAGTTCTCGGGTCATCCAGTACGTACCGAGAACGATATCGAGAAGTTTTGAGGCAACAACGGGGTCACCGCTTCCCGGTTTGAGAATGTTTTTTCGGGCAGACATAAACTGAGCGGCTTCCATTTGCGCTTCGTCTGAAAGCGGAACGTGGACCGCCATTTGGTCACCGTCAAAGTCGGCGTTGAATGCCGGACACACGAGTGGATGAAGCTGGATAGCATTTCCTTCAATCAAGGTTGGGCGGAATGCTTGAATACCCTGTCGGTGAAGTGTAGGAGCACGGTTGAGAAGCACGTGGCGTCCCTTGATAACCTCTTCTAAGATTGCCCACACCTCGGGAATCTCTTCTGCAATCAGGCGTCCCGCTCCACGAACATTGTGCGCCAATTCTCGTTCGATGAGCTTTGAGATAACAAACGGACGAAAGAGTTCGAGTGCCATATGTTTTGGCAAACCGCACTCATCCAGCTTTAAGCTTGGGCCGATAACAATCACTGAACGACCTGAGTAGTCAACTCGCTTTCCGAGAAGGTTTGAACGGAAGTACCCCTGCTTTCCTTTGAGGTAATCGGCGAGAGACTTAAGCGGTCTTCGTTGTGCTTGGCTTCCCGGAGAAAATGCTGAACCGGAGCGACGGATAGAGTTATCAAGGAGCGCGTCAACCGCCTCTTGCAAGATACGCTTTTCGTTTCGTAAGATAACATCGGGAGCGTAAATATCGCGCAGTTTCAACAGTCGGTTATTACGGTTAATCACACGGCGGTACAGGTCGTTTACGTCTGATGTTGCGTGGCGTCCCGATTCAAGGGCAACCATAGGACGGATAGCAGGTGGCGTTACGGGAATGCGGGTAAGGAACATCCACTCGGGGCGGACATTCGCGGCGTGCATTGAACGCGCGAGTGCGAGACGTTTTGAGAGTTTTTCTCGTTCGGCGGCAGTTGCTGTTTCAAGAGATGTCTCGAGTTTTTGTATGAACTTTTCGAGATCAAGGTTTTTAAATATTGTATAAATTGCTTCAGCACCGATATCCGCCTCAAAGAACGATCCGTATTTTACCGAGTGGCGGTGGTAGTCAATCTCGTCCAGCACGAGCCCCTCTTGAATACTTTCGATATTCTTTTTTGCGGTGAGCATTAAGTTTTTCAGCTCTTCTTTTGCCTTATCGTTCGATACCGTTTTCAGTTTTGCTTTATACTCACTCTCCAGATCTTGAATGAGTCGTGTTCTTTCTGTTTCGTTTACCGACGTGACGATGTACCCCGCAAAGTAAATAACTTTCTCGGCGTCAATTGCTGAAGTACCGAGAATCAGTGCGATTCGTGACGGCACTGATCGCAAAAACCAAATGTGTGCCACCGGCGTTATCAAATCAATGTGCCCCATTCTCTCTCGTCGGACGATCGCACGAGTTACCTCAACGCCACATTTTTCGCAGACGATACCGCGAAAACGGATACCTTTGTACTTTCCACAGTAACACTCGTAATCGTGCTCTGGACCAAAGATTCTCTCGTCAAACAGACCGTCCTTTTCTGAACGCTGTGTTCGGTAGTTGATTGTTTCTGGCTTTCGCACCTCACCCCACGACCATTCCAAAATTCGTTCTGGACTTGCCAGTTTGAGTGCCATCCAATCGAAGTCGATTGTGTCTGGTGTTGTTCCTCTTTTTTGATCCATAAAGATATTTTAGTGCGAAATTAATTTGATAAACGAGTCCGTGCTCGTCGTGGAGCCCGAGTGTTTGAAGGTTCCTTTCCTTCTTCGTGACCCAAGATAACGTCGAGACACAGTCCGCGCATATGGTTAATAAGAACGCTAAATGATGCCGGTGTATGCGAGTTTTCTATTGGTCTGCCGTCAACAATTGCGGCGAACGCCTCTGAACGTCCGGTAATGTCGTCGGATTTAATCGTGAGCATCTCGCGAAGTATGTGCGCTGCACCATACCCGAGCAGTGCCCAGACTTCCATTTCTCCAAATCGCTGTCCTCCGTTTTGCGCCTTTCCGCCGAGAGGCTGTTGCGTGATGAGTGAGTATGGGCCGATTGAACGCATATGTATCTTGTCTTCAACCATATGGTGCAGTTTGAAGATGTACATATAGCCAACCGCCACATTGTGCTCGAATGGGTCACCCGTTCTACCGTCGAAGAGCTTCATTGTGCCCGACGCATCAAAGCCGGCGGTCTCAAGCTCTGCTTTTATCTCTTCTTCTGTTGCACTCGCAAACGGAGGAACGATGGCTTGGTAGTCAAGCGTGTGCGCGGCAAGGCCGAGGTGGAGCTCTAAAATTTGCCCCAAGTTCATACGGCTTGGTACACCAAGTGGTGTCAAAATAATATCTACCGGCTCGCCGTCTTTGGTGTACGGCATATCTTCAATCGGAAGGACGCGAGAGATTACTCCCTTGTTTCCGTGTCGTCCGGCAAGCTTGTCTCCGACAGAGACATTACGCACCTGCGCCACCGTAATGAAGATTTTCTTTATGACACCTGACTCTAAAGAGTCGCCGTGCTCACGAGAAAATACTTTTACCCCAATGACTCTCCCCTTCTTTCCTGAGTCCATTCTCAGTGACGTGTCTTTAACGTCTTTTGCTTTATCACCAAAGATAGAGCGGAGCAGTCTCTCTTCGGGAGAAAGTTGCGTCTCGCCTTTTGGTGTTACCTTACCGACAAGAATGTCGCCAGAGCGAACTTCGGCTCCGATGCGAACCACGCCCTCTTCGTCAAGGTTTCGGAGGCGTGCCTCGGGAACGTTTGGAATATCGGGAGTAGTGGTCTCGGGCCCGAGTTTTGTGTCGCGAACCGCAACTTCAAACTCTTCCATATGAATGGTAGAAAACTTGCTCTCACGGACCAGCCTTTCTGAAATAATAATCGCGTCTTCAAAGTTTGCCCCTGCCCAGCTCATAAACGCAACGCGAATGTTTTGACCAAGTGCAAGTTGTCCACCTTGCGTTGATGAAGTGTCAGCAAGCAAGTCTCCTCCTTTTACCTTATCTCCGAGCGATACCGCCGGACGGTGGTAGAATGAAGAAAACTCGTTCGTCATAGTAAACGGTTGAAGTTTGTACTCGTCAACGGGGCCTGATGCCGGCTTAACGACAATGTGGCGGGCATCAACGGCAATAACCTCACCCGCTTTCTTTGCGTAGAGCAATCGTCCGGTATCACGAGCTGCTGTCTCTTCTACTCCTGTTGCAACGAGTGGTGCCTCTGAGACGATACACGGCGTTGCCTGCTTCTGCATGTTTGAGCCCATCAGTGCTCGGTTTGCGTCATCGTTCTCTACAAATGGAATCATTGATGTTGCAATAGAGAACATCTGGTTTGTAGCAATGTCGATATATCGAACCCCCTCTTTTGAAATCAGTACCGGCTCTCCGTGGAGACGTGCTTCCACAAATTCGTCAGTGAGTACACTGTTTTCGTCAACTGATACCGCGGCGTGCGCAATTGGAACGTCCTCTTCTTCAAACGCGTTTAGGTAGTGAATCTCGTCTGTTACCTTTCCGTCTTTTACGACCGCGTATGGAGTTTCGATAATGCCAAATTCGTTTATTTTAGCGTACGCTGTCATACGCAAGATAAGGCCGATGTTTGCCCCTTCAGGTGTTTGAATAGGACAGAGGCGCCCGTAGTGGCTTGTGTGAACGTCACGAACTTCGAAACCGGCACGTTCGCGAGTCAGCCCTCCTGGACCGAGCGCAGAGACGGTGCGGAGCTCTTCGAGCTCTTCAAGAATGTTTTGTTGTTTTGCGAGCTGTGAGAGTGAGTTTGCGGTAAAGAACTCTTTAATGGCGGCAGAGAGAGGGCGCGGGTTTACGACGGCACTCGGGAGCGTTGTCTCTACGTCAATGGTAGACATTCTGTCTTGAATGTTTCGCTTCATACGAGAAAGGCCAATACGCGCACGCGCTTCTATAAGCTCTCCGATTTGACGCACTCGTCTAAAGCCAAGGTGGTCAATGTCGTCTGCTTCGGCGTGTGGGTCATTATTTAACGAGACAATGTGAGAGAGTATGATGACCGCGTCGTCGAGGTTAAGCGTTCGGCGCTCAAGAACCGTCTCTTCCATTGAGAGGCCAAAGCGTTGGTTAAAGCGGTGGCGTCCTGGGTATGAAAGGTCGTACCTCTCTGGAGAGAAAATAGAGTTTATGTAATCACGAGCGGTCTCTGGTGTTGCAAGATCGCCATCGCGAAGCCGTTTGTACACCTCAATGTATGCCTGCTCAACTGTTTTTGCCGGATCTTTTTCAAGGGTAGCTTGAATCGCCACCTTCCCTCCGGGAGTGCGCTCCATAAGCGAGATGATGTCTGTATCAAATTTTGCTCCGAGGATTCTAAGGAGTGACGTTGCGGGAAACTTTCGTTTTCGGTCAATCTTTACATAGAGGACACCGTCGGCATCGGACTCAATTTCTATCCAAGCTCCGCGCGCAGGAATAATCTTTGCTCCAAAAACCTTCTTTCCTTTCACTTCGTCGGTAGTAAAAAACACTCCAAAGCTTCTTGCGAGCTGTGGGACGATAATCCTCTCTACACCGTTAATAACAAACGTCCCATGATCGGTCATCATAGGAATATCTGCCAAAAAGATTGGCTGGTCTTTTTTTGTACCTAACTGCTTGTTTGTTAAACGAACCGTTACGCGAAGCGGTGCGTCATAGGTCATCTTATTTTCTTTGGCGGTGTACTCGTCTACCTTTGGCTCTCCAATTTCAAAATCAGTGAATTCAAGTTCAAACTTCTTTTTTGAATAATCAGGGATTGGAGAAAACTCTTTAAAGAGCGTGGAAAGTCCGTCGGTGAGAAATGTTCTAAAGCTGGCAACCTGGGGTGCAATCAGGTCGGGCATCGGAACGCGTGATTCACGGTAGCGTTTAAAACGCTTTTGAGCGAGTTTTTTTGCCATAGATATAAGAGTCGCACTGTTTTCTCAAAATAAAAGAAAACACTCTGCGAGAGTGAAGCTAATTTATGGATAATGTCGTATAGAAAGGAAATTCAAGAAAAACTCAATCAGTGCAGGATATGGACCTATAGTATGTCAAGAGCATAATTTCGTCAAGTGTTGATTACGAAGAGTCAAGGGAATACTGGGGATAAAATTAGTCGTTAGTTATTTATAGCTTAGTTGTTAGCTGTTAGAAGAAAAAGAATGGTTTTTTTGGGCTTTTTCGCCTACTGTCTACTAGTTACTATCTACTGTTTACTTTTTCGTGCCTTCTTTCCACGAGGCAATTTTTGCGTGGTCTCCGGAGAGGAGCACCGGAGGGACTGCATACTTCTTTCCTTTCCAAGTGAATACCTCGGGACGCGTGTACACCTCTGAGCTTGAAACTCGCTCTTCTTCTATAGACTCAAAGGTTCCTAACACTCCATTGACCTGTCGCGCCGTTGCATCGAGAACAATGAGTGCGGGCAACTCTCCCCCCGTTAAGGTGTATGGTCCGACTGATACCTTTTTTGCTTTAAGGATTTTTTGGACTCGGGCGTCAATCCCCTCGTATCGCCCGCAAATAAGGACGAGGTGTTTTTTACTTTTTGCTACTCGTCGCGCCTCGGCATTGGTAAAATCTTCGCCTGACCTATCGAAGAAGTATACTTCGACGTTCTTTTTCTTTCCGATTGCTTTTTGCGCGGCCATTAAGACACTCTCTGCCTCAAGCACCATACCGGGGCCTCCGCCGTACGGCTTGTGATCCACTCGCGCGTTTTTTTGTTTTGTAAAGTCGCGAGGATTGTAGACAGACACCTTTATCTTTTTATCAGCAATTGCCCTTCCGATAATGGAGCTTTTTATATACGAATCCAAACTTTCAGGAAATAAGGTGATGATGTGGAAATGCATAATGCTAGGACGTTAGGCGGATTAGGAGATTAGGCTCTAGCGAACGCCTAACACCCCAGCGCCTAATGTTCTTTTCTTAGAGTTTGAGATCTTCGAGTGCTTCGTCAACACTTTTTGAGGCAAGTGGACGCTCTTCTGAAGACGTTTGAGACTCTGAAGATGAACCTGCCGGCTCGTTAATCTTTAAGTTAACGCGCGCATTGTTTTTCATACCAACAACACGAAGGAGTATACGGATAGCTTTTGCGGTATTGCCCGAGCGACCAATCACCTTACCCATATCAGACGCGTTTACATCGAGCGTAAGAAGAACACCCATTTCATCAACTTGGCGCCCAACCTTTACGTCATCCGGATTGTCTACTAATGCTTTAACAACGTATTCGAGAAAATCTTGATCTTGCATACAGTACTTTCAGTATCGTTACCTTAGTAATTAAGGGAAGTATACGCCAAAACACACCCTCTTACAAAGAGGCTACTCTGCCGGTTTTTGCTCTTCTGACTTCTCTTCAGTTGGAGTTTCTTGAGCAGGCTCTTCTGCTTTTAGCTCTTCTTCGACTGGTTTTGCTGAAGCCTCCTCTTCAGAAGGTGTTGATGCTTCTGCTTCTTCAGAAGATGGCGCCGGTGCGTCTTCTGCCTTTGGGGCTTCTTCTGCTGGCTCTTCTTCTTTTACGATAGGGGTCTTTTTAGGAAGAACGTTTACCTTCTTTCCTTCTATAATGCCTTTTGATACGAGGAGATTATGAACGGTTCCTGACGCTTGTGCCCCCTTTGAAAGCCAGTGTTTTATGCTCTCTGCATTCAACACGGTGTGCTTTGTTTTTGGGTGGTATGAACCGACAACGTCAACATGGTTTCCGGTCTTGGTGCTATTGGTTGACTCGGTCACCACAACACGAAAAGCCGGGTCGTTTTTACGTCCTGTCCTTTGGAATCGAATCTTTAACATGGGCGTTACTATAACCTAGAAAATACGGGGATGCAACTGGGGTGCTCGCTTTTAGGACGTTTAGAGTATTTAGTATTCTGTATACAGTATTCAGTATGAGGTATGAGAAAATTAGTCATTAGTGCTTAGAGAACAGTACTGAAGTAGAGGGTACGTCGGTAGACAGTACAGGAGAGGAAACTTCCAAAGCACAGGAACCAGAGTCCAAATAAAACACAAAACACAGAACAGGGAGTTAGGTTGTTAGGACGTTAGGCGTTAGCTAAGAAACAAGTGAGTTATGAATATGATTGACGTCCGACGTCAAGATATTGAATGGGGACTAATAACGTGTCTCTGCTAAAAGCAAAGCGTTCTAATGCCCTAACATCCTAATTCTCCTAGTTTCCTAATTCCCTATTTTGCTAAAGATCTAACAACTAATAACTAGCATCTAAACACTGTCTTCTATAGTGTCTACCTGAAATCGAAGTTCGCTGTTATAGTGGGCAGAGTGGAACATAGTAATAAGCGGTCAGACCGTTCAAAAAAACAGCGCCCTCCCAAGAAAACCGTCCTTTCGGGGGTTATACAAATTACGCGGAGCGGAAGAGGGTTTTTAATACAAGAAGAGAACGATATCCCCATTCCTCGCGATTATGTACGAGGAGCCCTTTCGGGCGACATTGTTGAGGTTCAACTTACTAAGGGACGTTTTGAAACGATTGGGGTTGTTAAGAGAATTATTGAGAGAAAGACCTCTTCGTTTGTAGGTGTTTTGATAGACACTCCGCAAGGAGTGATGTTAAAACCTGACAACAATAAGGTGTATATGATCTTCCGTATTGTTGATACGGAACACAAGGGTACCCCCCTCCCTATTGGATACAAAGTGATTGTTGATGTTATTGACTGGGAAGACGAACACCCAAAGGCAAAGATTCGCTCCATTTTAGGTGTCGCAGGTGACCACGAAACAGAGATGCACGCCATTATCGCGGAGCGTGGGTTTGATAGCACATTTTCAAAAGCGGTTCTTGATGAAGCAGAGCAGTTATACGAAAAGAAGTGGGACGAAAAAGAAATTGCCAGCCGAGAAGACTTTCGTGATGTTTTAACCATTACCATAGACCCACCAGACGCGAAAGACTTTGACGATGCCATCTCGTTAAAAGAGCTTTCTGATGGAAACGTTGAGGTTGGTATTCATATTGCTGACGTATCACACTTTGTACGAAAAGGAGGGGCAATTGACCAAGAGGCTCTGAGAAGGGGTACGTCAGTATACTTGGTTGATAGAACCATTCCGATGCTACCACCTCAACTGTCGGAAGACTTGTGTAGTCTTCGCCCTGATGAAGATAGGCTTACTTTTTCAGCTGTCTTCACCGTCTCTCCAGAAAATACTGTTGTGGGACGACGTTTTGGTAAAGGAATTATTCGTTCAACAAAACGCTTTACGTACGATGACGCTGATAAGGCACTGAAAGACACAAAAGCCCCCTACCACAAAGAGCTTTCAAAGCTGTGGGCACTTGCATCGCGTTTACGAAACGAGAGAAAAGACTCGGGAGCAATTATGTTTGATAGTGAAGAAATCAAACCGATTTTGAATGATAAACACGAGGTGGTCGAGTTTAGAAAAATACAGTACACCGAGTCTCATCAGATGATTGAAGAGCTGATGCTCTTGGCAAACAGAGAGGTTGCGGGCTTTGTGTCACAAAAACTGGGGAAGAAAAACAGGTTTTTTGTGTACCGTATTCATGATATTCCGAAAGCAGAACGTGTTGAAAACCTTCTTATTTTTCTGCGTGCGATGGGGTACGATGTCTCGTTTGCGTCAAAAGAGTATAAAGACGGGCAAAAAGTTTTAAGCGGAAACGATATAAACTCGCTATTACAAAAAGCCGATGGGCAACCGGAAGAAGCGTTAGTTCGAACAGCAACCATCCGTTCAATGGCAAAAGCTATTTATACGACAAAAAACATTGGGCACTACGGACTTGCGTTTGAAGAGTACGCCCACTTCACCTCTCCCATTAGACGGTACCCGGACCTTATGGTGCACCGTACCCTCTTTTCTGTATTAAAGGGAGAGCGTATTGCTGAGGACCCTGATGTTGTTGAAAAACAGGCAATACACTCTTCGGAACGTGAGGCAGTTGCCACTGACGCTGAACGAACGAGTATTAAAATGAAGCAACTTGAGTATTTCCAAAAATTGATTGGTGAGAAGCGAGACGGCGTTGTATCGGGCGTTGCTGACTGGGGTGTATACGTTGTTGATAATGAAACCGGCGCAGAGGGAATGATTCGGCTGGCAAATATGACTGATGATACATATGAGCATGATCCTCAAAAATACGCGGTCATCGGAGCCAAAACAAAAAACAGTATCCGCATTGGCGACGCTATTTCGTTTGTTGTAGAGAGCGTGAGTCTAGAGGAGATGAATATGGATCTAAAATTAGTCATTAGTGCTTAGTTGTTAGTACTTAGATAGGAAAAACTACTAAAACACAGGGACCAAGAGAACAGTTGTTAGTCATTAGTGCTTAGAAAGAAAAATTATGAATATGTCCGACGTCCGACGTCGGACATCATATACCATTGAGCACTGTTTTATTAATTCCCTAAAGTGCTGACCTTGTGTTTATTGCAGGTTTCTTCCTCTGTCGTTTACTGCTTGTAAAATGCGGCTGGCTCCGAGTGCGAACGCGGCTTTGCGATACGAGACTTTATGTTTTTGTGAAAATTCGAGCGTGTCGCACCACGCTTTGTACATAGTGTCGTGGAGCCTTTCGTTGACCTCGTCTCGAGTCATCTGCTCGCCCGTACGACCGGCAACCCACTCAAAGTACGATGCGGTTACACCGCCGGCGTTTGCCAGCACATCCGGAATCACCTCAACACCCTTCTCTTCGAGTATTGCATCCGCATCGTTTGTGGTTGGGCCGTTTGCCAGCTCTAAAATTGTTTTTGCCTGTACGTCGCCTGCGTTCTCTTTGGTAATGGTGTCTTCAAGCGCGGCTGGAATTAAAATATCTGCTCTCATTGTAAGGACTGCCTCAGGAACACCGCAGGTGATGTCGAGTTTTTTAATATCGGCAATATCTAAATCGCACATTTGCTTTCCGTCTTTTTTGAGTACTTCAAACATATGCGGGTCAAGCCCTCTTTCTGACATTACAGAGCCACGAGAGTCTGCCAGCCCAACAATGGTGTAGCCAGCTTTATGCAAAAGCTTTGCCACCGTAGAGCCTGCGTTTCCAAAACCGTGAACGGCAACCGAGAGATCTTTCGGCTTTTGCCCGTGGCCTGAAACGTACCCCTCTAACACCGCCATACCACCCATCGCGGTTGCCGTGTCTCTGCCCGGAATGCCACCCAACGAGAGAGGCTTTCCGGTAAATGTTGCGGGAAAACTTCCGCCGGAGAGACGTTCGTACTCGTCGAGCATTACACCCATTACCTCTGCGTTTGTGTACGCATCAGGCGCAGGAATGTCTTTGTGGTGCCCAAAGTGCTCGTGCATCGCTCCAACGTACGCGCGCGCAACCGCAAAGATATCTTCTTTTTTCAACTCTTTTGTATTTACCTCTACACCACCCTTTCCACCACCAAACGGCACGCCGACAATCGCGCACTTAATCGCCATCATTCCCGAGAGTGCTTTTACTTCATCCTCGTCAGCCCCTTCGTGAAAACGAATACCTCCCTTGTACGGCCCGCGCGCGTTTGAAAATTGAACGCGGAACGCCGAGAGCTTTTTCTTTTTTCCGCCAATAGTTACCGACAGCTCTTTTTTAATGATTGCGTCCGGCTCAACGAGGCACTTAATGTCTGCGTGTGAGACACCGAGAATCTCGCGCGCTGAACGGACACGCTCTATGTACGTGGTAAACGCGCTTGGTGAACTTTTTTTGTGTAGTGAAATTTTCATTATCGTTTGTTTTTGGGATTATGTTTTGAATTATCGAGCTCTTCAAAGACCCTCTCGATCACTTCTGGACTATAGTATACCCTGCGACCCAAACGAGTCTCTTTGACCACCTCTTTTCGTCGAGAAGGTGGGAAAGATTTTATTACCTTCTCGAGAGTGTCTTTCATAACCTTCTCTGTCCAACTCTCGATCCCTCCGGTACGGCGAGCATACGCGTATTTTAGATTTTGCCTCGCCTTCCAGCCATCGCTCTCTAGCTTTTCTTCTGTGACTCTTTCACCTCTCCTCCTCTGCACGCCTTCAGGGCACTCTTCTTTTCTCTGTCCTTCGCCCCTCCTGTTCATTTTCATAACTATTTTGCAACCTTAACCGCGTCTTCCAATTTCACCGACAGCACCTTTGAAACACCGTCTCCGCCCATCGTGACACCGTAGAGAATGCCCGCGCGACTCATTGTCTCTCTGTTGTGGGTAATGAGCAGGAGCTGTGACTTTTCAGAAAGTGCTTCCACCATATCACCATACCGCCGACTGTTTGCCTCATCAAGCGCGGCGTCAGTTTCGTCTAACACTAAGAACGGTGGCGGGTTGACTGATGACATTGCAAAAATTAAGGCAATTGACGTTAGCGCTCGTTCGCCACCTGAGAGCATCGTGAGTGAACGGATCCGCTTGCGCGGAATGTGTATGCTGATATCAACACCCACCGCCGTCTCTTCCATCTCGTCGGGAATGCCGTTATCGTCCTCGTCAACGAGGCTCTTTACGCGACGTGTCGGCTCTTCGGTAATCTTGAGAGACGCCGTTCCTCCATCAAACATAAGCGCAAATAGACGGGTAAACTCGCTGTTAATGGCGCCAATCCCCTCTTTGAAACGAGTCTTGAGCTCGCTATCCAACTCTGCAATCAAGCTCGCGAGTGACTCGGCAGAATTGGTTAAATCTTGCAATTCTTTTTCTAAAAAGAGCTCTCGTTCGCTCGCCTCTTTATATTCGCGCACCACTTCGTCTCCACCCGCGGCGCCCATCTCTTCAAGGCGGATTTTTATTTTTTCCAGTGCTCGCTTCTCTTCTTCTTGTGCCTGCCGAGATGCGCCAACTTCAGGGAGCCCTGCGTAATCTAAAACCGCACGACCAAAAATTGCCCCTGCTTCTGCCATATCGCGCTTCAGCTCTTCCTCTTCAAGCTTCAAGCTTCTCTCTTCGCTCTCAAGGAGAGAGAGTTGGTGCCTTGCGTCACGCTCTCGTGTAGAGAACTCGAACAGTGACCGCTCTTTTGCGCGCTCTTCTACACGTGCTTCTTCAAGCTCGTGGCGTATCTTTTCTAATGATTCGGCGAGTGAGACCTCTCGTTCGGCAAGCGACTTCTCTTTTTCGTCGCATACGCTCTTCTCTCTTTTGAGAGTTTCAATTTCGGAAGTTTGCCCCCCACTTTCAGAAAGGAGTGTGCGTAGCGTATTGAAAAAAGAAGATATGAACGACGTTATGCTCTCTATGGACCCCCTGCTTTCAGTAAACGCGCGCTCGCCCTCTTCTAAAATACCTTCAAGCTCTTTGCGAGGAATGACCGCGTCAAGAGACGCTTTTGACAGTGTTTCTATACTGCCCCCCAAACGCGCCGACTCGCGCGCAACGAAAGAGCGCTCTTTACGCACCTCTTCCAGTGAATCTGATAGGGTGACAATCTCTCGCGATTGATTGCTTTCGGCGCTCAGCGACAGCGACTCTTTTGCCTCTCTCATTTTTGCCGATGCATCTGCAACCAGTGCTTCCGCTTTCCTCTTTCTCTCTTCGACATCGGCGCGGGTTTTGGTAACGTACACCTCTTCTTCTTTCAGGTACTTTTGGAAGCGCGCCAACCCCTCTCTCTTTAGCTCTTCTGCCTTCTCTATTTTGTCTACTTGGCGTTTCAAAAATCGGAGGTGTGGAGCAACCTCTCTGCGGAGCGCCTCTACCTGACGCATATTCTCTTCGGTTTTTTGCAACTTTCGAGACGCCTCCTCTTTTTTATACTGGTACACCTTTAATCCAAGCGCGTCCTCCAACACCTCGCGCCGTTCGCGCGGAGACGCAGACAGCACTTTATCCGCCTCACCCTGAGAGATGATGTGGTGTCCGGAAGCGCCAATGTTGGCGCCTGCCATCAGCTCGAGCACATCTTTGAGACGTGCAGTACTGCCATTTATTTTGTATTCGTTGATGCCGTCTCGGTGCACCACGCGCTCGATAACCACCTCGTCGAAATCGATATCTAAAAAACGTGACTGGTTGTTGAATGTTATGGCAACTGACGCTTTTCCCATTCGGGGAACGGCATTTGAGCCGTTCCAAATCATATCTTCTCCGCGCTTGCCACGCATTGACTTCATTGACTGCTCTCCCAGTACGAAACGAATACCCTCGGCGACGTTAGACTTGCCGGAACCGTTTGGCCCGACAATGGAAACCAAAGGTACGGTAAAGTCGAAGGCTGTCTTTTTTGCAAAAGACTTAAAGCCGATCAGTTCGAGTCTTGTTAAATTCATACCCTTCGTTACTGTAATCTACCCAGAGCTTGACCCGATAATAATGTTGTACGATTCGGTACCTCCCCCTCTCCCCTCTCCCTCAACAGAGCCCGCACAAGACGTGTTGAGAAATGTGTCGTAGTTAGCGTTTGCAGGCTTATCCATTTGTCTCGCAAAAACAACCGCGTACCGCTTCGTGCCACAGAGGTGGTCTCCGTCATAGTAATAGTGGAATGTATCGTTCCCTAACCCTGCCGGATCAACCGGCGTTCCTTGCAGGTATGGCTCGAGTAGAGTTAAGAGCGTGGTGTTGGTTGATATGTTTCCGTTTGCACCGTCTGCCTGCCTTGGGAAGTGTTGGTTGTCGGTGTGGAATAACTCAAGTGCAGTTTGGATTTGCTTTAAGTCGCTCACCCTGCGCTTATCCCTCGCGTCGCGCTGAGCGCTCACGAGAGACGCCATAATCACAGAAGTGATAAAGCCAATGACTGCTATAACTACCAAGAGTTCTATTATCGTAAACGCCGGTTTGGTGTGTTTCATATAATTAAAAATCGCTTACCTGTAATGGTACGTCGCTTCCGAGCGTAGGAGGCGAGGATACCGCAGAGGCAAGCATATAGATGCTGAAGCCTATAAGAGCGGCGGCTCCGAGCGCCAACACCAAAGCGGCACTCCCCGGAGACCCAGCAAGGCCGATTTTCATAACCGCCTGCGAAAGCGTCCTTGGTTGTTGCTGAGGGTGAGGAAATGGCGCAGGACCTTGGTTTTTGTCAAAGACAACGTTGTCGGAAGGCATACGCACAGTATACCGTGCCCGCGAACATACCAACACCCTCTGTGAGTGGAAATGTTACTTCTTTGCTCCTCTGCGTGCCTCTTTTAAGGCATTCTCTGCGGCGGACTGCTCTCCTTCTTGCTTTGACTTTCCCGTGCCTTCGCCGGCAACCGTGTCGTCAACAAACACGTGTACTATAAAATTTTTATCGTGGTCGGGACCTTCGGCGTTCACTGTCTCATAGCGAGGCGTTACCCCATAGGTCGCCTGTGAAAACTCTTGAAATTTACTCTTTGCATCTTTCCATGTCCCTAAATCCAAAATTGTTTTTAATTGCGAAAGAACGTGCTTTACGATAAACGTTTCTGCAACCTCGTACCCCTGATCGAGGTAGAGCGCTCCAACGACAGCCTCAAACGTATTTGCCAAGATGGTCATTCGGGCTTTCCCTGTATCTTTTGACTCTCCACGTGAAAGCAATAGGCACTCGTTCATACCGATGGTTTCTGCAACACCTCCGAGTGTGACGGCGTTGACGAGAGCGGCGCGGTACGCGGTTAAATCACCTTCGTGAGAGTCGGGAAAGTCTCTGTATAGGTGATCGGTTACCACCAACTCGATAACCGCGTCTCCTAGAAACTCTAAACGTTCGTTATGCTCGCCGGTTGATTTTGACTCGTTTAAATATGAACGGTGCGTAAAGGCGGTTTGCAGTAACGTGCGGTCAGTAAAAGACACCCCTGCCTTTTTCTCAAATGTGACAAATTTTTTTGTGTGATCCTTGGTCATATGTGTCTCTGTTACTACTATACCGCCTCATTTCTCTCTACGTCACGCAACACCGAGGCAAGCACCCCATTTACAAACTTACTACTTGCTTCGCTCCCAAAGGTTTTGGCAAGCTCTATCGCCTCGTTTAATACTACCTTTGGGGGAACTGATGCTTTGTCGCCAAAGAGAAGCTCGTACATTCCTAGACGCAAGATGTTTCGGTCAATGCTTGCAACTCTATCCAAAGGCCACTCTGGTGCCGACTTTTCAATAAGGGCGTCAATTTCTTGCCTTTTGGCAACAACACCTCGAATAAGGCTTTCGGTAAATGCTTTATCTTCGTCTGAATGAGGAAAAAAATCCGCGTTGCTTTTGTATGCATCCAGTACCAATGACTCTTTTAATTCTCCACGTGCGTCAGATACAAAAAGTGCTTGGAGCGCCGCGGTTCTTGATAGGTGCCGTGAAGACATACGAATGATACTTATAAAATAAAGAGCTGAAAACACACTGCACCGTAAAGGCGGAGTGTGTTTATTTTTTAGCCTTTGGGGCTTTCTTTTCTTTTGGTGCCTCTGCTTTTTCTGAAACCTTTTCTTCTTTTTTGGTTTCTTCTGCTGTGCTCTTTGGAGCTTCTTCTACACCCCGCGCCTTGTTTGCTTTTTGTTTGCGAGAAATTCGTGTTGAAACCTTGTCCATAACTGATCGCCCCCTGTATTGAGAACCGTCAAGAAGCGCTCGGTGACGAGGTCGTACCGTTCCTTCTTCTTTTGAAACAGTAAGACGAGGCCCTTTAAGAGCGTGATGAGAACGTCTGTTGCGGGTATGTGCCCGCGTGTGTCGCATTCTAACTACCATGGCAAAAAGAGTACACTAAAAGGACTTATTTGGCAACTTGTTGCACAGGAAGAGCGTATTCTGAGTGTAAAAAATGAGTGGCGTCTTTTTCTGCTTTTGCGAGCTGTCTTGTTCCGCGCCACGCAAGAAACTTACTTAGTGCCATGAGTGTAAGCGCCGACCCAAGGATCACGTAAGGTGTAAAACGTAACCATACATTTGCATTTTCGTTTCCGGCAAAAGCTATAATAAAAGGAATGCTGAGCAACGCAGAACTTCGGGCGAAAATAGCCATCCTATCGCTCTCTTCAAGGTTTGAGAATGCTCTTTCTGCCAATTTTTCTGATGTTCTGAGTGGAGGCACCACTTCGACGCGCTTTCTTTCGGGCTTTACCATATATATATTATAACATTTAATTACACTTAAAGCAAATTAGCTCCTTGAATTCGTTCTTGAAATACAGCAAAGCTCGTTATCTCTTTTTCTTCTTTTTTGCTAAAGCCTAACGACCTAATTATTCGCCTAATGCCCTAGCTCCTTACCGATCCATTTCTGTAATAAACTCTTTTAGGACGCTTTCTGTTGCTGAGGCAACCTCGTTTACCAAATCTTCTTGGGAAAATGTTTCTCTGAAAAAGTTTGCCACCATCTCTAAGTCCGGCTCTTTTTTGTCCATTGTTTCTGCCAGTTTTGTAAACTCTGCTCTCTGCTCTTCTGAGAGTCGAGACCCAAGACGAGTAAGCAGATCTGCTGAAACAGCACTCATTAAATTTTGTTCAATTTCTTTCTTTTCTTTTTCAGGGACACGAAGCTCTTCCAAGATTGTGTCTACCTCTTTATATAATGTAGACACCCTACGCGCTAACTGGCTTTGGACCTGTGCCCCGTCTGATTGATCGTTTGGTACATTGTGTGCGTCGTTCATAATCCAATAATACCATCAACTCTCGTTAGAAATGAAGTGCGGTGCTCGGGACAAACGCCGTACTCGCGAAGCGCATCAAGGTGGCGTTTTGTGCCGTACCCTTTGTGCGCTTCAAAGCCATACTGAGGGTATGTGTCAGCAAGAGATACCATACGGCGATCCCGGGACACCTTTGCCAAAATAGACGCGAGCGATATTGCAGGGATTAATGAATCTCCTTTTATGACTGTTTCTTGAAAGTATGCGGGTGGCGCTTTAAGCCTTCCATCAAGAAAAACCTGCACCTCTGAAGGAGAGGCAGAGATTGTGTGCAGTGCTTCGGCAACAAGAGACGCGATTACTTTTTCAATCCCCTCTCTATCAATCCGCGACGCGCTACCGTATGCAATTGCATATTGTACGCTTCCCGCCTTTACGAGTGGCATTGTTGCATTAAAAATAGCTTCTCGTTTTTTTGGTGACAGTGCTTTAGAGTCTGCGACGTCTGGTAATACATCTTTTATTGGAAAGTTGGCGTCTACGCATACTGCACCTATAGCAACGGGACCGGCAACAGGACCTCGTCCAACCTCATCAATTCCTATAATATATCGCGTCTTGTTCATATACTTACTCACAGTGGAAGCTATCTTGGGAAAGCGGTACACTGTCTTTAATGTTCTCGCATCTCTCAGCCCACTCTCACTATAGCCTATTGAACGGCCTTCCTCAGGTTGATGAATTGATTGCAAAGGCGGTTGAGTACCAATCGCCGGCGCTCGCGCTTACTGACAAAAATAATCTGTACGGGGCAATAGAATTTTATAAAACGTGCCAGAAAAAAGGAGTGAAGCCGATACTTGGCGTTGACCTTGATGTACACATAGGAGGCGAAACGCATATTATTCTTTTGGCAAAAAACGATGCAGGATACAGAAATATAGTGAAACTTGTCTCGCTCGCACACACACAGTATCAAGAAAATCCTCATATAGAAGAGTCTGATATTGAGAATTACTGTACCGACCTTATAGCGCTTATACCTGAAGAAGCGCTTTCTATAGGAGGACACGTGCTCGTTACAACACTTCAGAGACATATTGGAAAAGATAATGTGTACGCGCGTATTAGCTGGACCGGTGTTGATGACGATATTAAAAAAAATATTGCTCGGGCAAAAGAGTATGGCCTTACTTGCACCGCGGGGGGCGATACGTACTACCTTTCGCCGGAAGATAGGCATATTAGGGACGTAGTGCGAAAAATTGCTGATCCTTCGGCAAGCCCCGATGGAGATGACAGATCGTTTGCTTCTCCACGAACGGTAGAAGAAAAATTCTCTGCTTTTCCGGAATTACTACAAACAAACAAAGCTATTGCAGACAGCGTTTCTATAACACTCGCGCTTGGCTCGTGGATGTTTCCGGCCTTTCCCATACCGGAAGGTACAACGTACGAAGCATTACTTGAAGAGCACGCGAGAGCGGGATTGAAAGAAAAAGGAATGTCTGGAGAGGAGGTAGAAAAACGATTAACGTACGAGCTATCGGTTATTAACGAAAAAGGTTTTGCTCCGTACTTTCTTGCGGTATCCGATTTGCTTAAGTTTGCAAAAGAAGCGGGGATTCTTTCTACCACTCGCGGGTCGGCGGCTGGCTCGCTGGTTTCGTACTTAACGGGTATCACCACCATTGACCCTATCGCAACCAAGCTCCCCTTTGAGCGATTTTTGAACCCTGAACGCCCGAAGGCTCCGGATGTCGATATGGACTTTGCCGACGCGAGACGTGACGAAATGATTCAGTATGCAAAACGGCGCTACGGAGAAGAGGCCGTGGCGCAGATTGGTACCTTTGGAACAATGATGGCGCGGGCGGCGGTTCGAGACGTGGCGAGAGCTCTTGGTTACTCGTATGGCGTTGGTGACCGTATCGCAAAAGCCATCCCCTTTGGGAGCCAAGGATTTCCAATGACCATAGACAAGGCTTTGGAAACAGAAGAGGAACTGCGAAAGATGTACCAGAGCGATGAAGACGTTGAGATTATCATTAACACCGCAAAGAGAATTGAGGGAAATGCTCGACATATCTCGGTTCACGCGGCGGGTATTGTTATTGCTCCGAGTGCCGTTACAGACTACGTTCCGATTCAGTATGATCCGCACGGCCGGGTCATTATTACGCAGTATGATATGCACGCCGTTGAAGACGCAGGTCTTTTAAAGTTTGACTTTTTGGGTCTCAAAAACCTCTCTATGTTGGGTGACGCGGTGCGTCGGGTGAAAGAGCGCCTCAATAAAGATATCGATATTGAAAACATCCCTCTAGACGACGCAGAGGTGTTTGCGATGCTTGGACGGGGCGAAACGGAGGGAGTGTTTCAGCTTGGCGGTGGTGGAATGACACGGTACTTGAAAGAGCTAGAGCCATCGTCTATTGACGACATTAACGCGATGGTTGCGCTGTACCGCCCCGGTCCGATGGAATCGATCCCCGAGTACATTCGGCGCAAAAGAAACCCTTCGGTGGTCTCTTATATTGAACCGAGGATGGAAAAAATACTCGAGCGTTCGTACGGCATTATTACGTACCAAGACGACGTTCTTTTGACAGCGATAGAACTTGCGGGGTACTCGTGGCTTGAAGCAGACAACCTGCGAAAGGCAATGGGTAAAAAAATTCCGGCAGAAATGGAAGCGCAGAAAGAAAAGTTTATACAGGGGTGTGTTGAGTATGGAAAGATTTCTCCTAAAAAGGCAGAGGCAATTTGGAAGCTTATCGAGCCGTTTGCCGCGTACGGATTTAACAAAGCCCATGCGGCCAGTTACGGTAAGGTAGCGTACCAAACGGCATATATGAAGGCGCACTTCCCTGCCGACTATATGGCGTCGCTCCTCTCTGCGGACTCTGGAGACGTTGATAGGATTGCCGTGCATACTGCCGAGTGCGCACGCCTTGGTATTGCGGTACTCCCGCCTGACGTCAACGAATCTGACGAGCTGTTTACGGTGTCACCAGACGGGTCGTCAATCCGTTTTGGACTGCAAACCATTAAAAACTTTGGCGAAGGATCTGCTCACGCCGTTATTGCTGAGAGAAAAAAAACAAAATTTATATCGTTGGGAGACTTTGCAGCGCGGATGGAAAGCGGTTCGGTAAACAAGCGTGCCATTGAGGCTTTGATACAAACGGGGGCACTCGATAGTTTTGGCGACAGAGAAGATATGCTCGAACACATTGAAACTATCCTTTCGTATCAGGGAAGAAAGAAAGACGCCCCTGATGACCAAGGCGCGCTGTTTACCATGGAGTACAAAGCACCCGACATTCCGGTTAAAAAAGAAGACACGACTCCCCTCATAAAAAAACTGACGTGGGAAAAAGAATTTTTGGGAATTTATGTTTCCGGACACCCAATGGAGCAATTTAAAGACACCGCTAAAAAGTATGAAGGATCAATTAGAGTGGCTTGCGCGGAAAAGAGAAACGGGTTTCCGATGGTGATTGGTGGTGTGATTGAAACGGTAAAAACTATACTGACTAAAAAAGGAGACCGGATGTGCTTTTTGACCATCTCTGATAAGACAGATTCTATAGAGGCAGTCGCCTTTCCGAAAACGTTTGCAGAGCACAAAGACGCGTTGGTGCCGGGAGTGTGTATCCTCATTAAAGGCAAAATATCTCGTCGAAATGGAGAGCCTTCAATCCTCATTGACGCGGTAAAAAAACTGTAAAAAATAGTGAAGCATACATCTTTACCCTCTCATCATTTCATATGCGGTCGCATATGAAATGATGAGAGGGTAAATTTACAAGTTGAAGATCTTTTTGATTTTTTCTTCGTTTTCAATCTGTTCAAGTACTCCATACAATACACAATGAGTTAACCTTGGCTCTTCTTTTAATAAATCAGAAAGTTCTTTACATTCATGAGGAAACACCCAGACGCTTTTTTGCATCTGTATAAAACCAGCCTCTTTTAAAGCTAAACGGATCTTATTGCGAAACGAGCGATGTTTTTCCGGAACATCAAATGCTACGATACGCCAACGCCCGTCCCAACGTTTTGTATTAAGTAAGTTGTGTGTTTTTTGTATTTGCTGTTTTAGAATTGCCGTACCTTTTGGTGTAATTTTAAAAAGCTCACCTTTTTGTTGAATAAAGCGTTTTTCTTTCAAACGAAGAATGGCTTGTTTACGACGATATCGGTAACTGGCTCGTTCTCGGGCTTTTATAAAAAGACGACGAGAAGAACGCGCAGAAAGTAAAAAACCATAAAGGAGATCTCCACCAGATAATTGCTCTAAAATATCTCGCTCTAGTACACCAACCCAGTATTTTTTCATAAAAATAATATATCATCATTTTATATGCGGTCGCATATAAAATGATGATATTGATGAGAAGAGGATTGAAAGAAAAAGACTGAAAGGAATCAATAAAAGTGGATAAAAAAGATGTGATGAGGGAGTGCGGTGAAAGTGGATGGGAAGAGGAAGATGCGATGAGATGGAGGTGGTGCCGTCTCTCCTTGCGGGATTGTGAAGAGGTGGTACGATATTCGGGAGAGCTGGCAATACAAGTATTGCCAGAAGCCTGGTGGAACCGCGGTCACCTGATCGTCCAGGCAAGGTAAAAAGTACTTTTTACCTTGCCTGGATTTTTTATTTTCTAAACACAAAACCAATGAATAAAGAACTTGAGTATAAACGCCATACCCTTGCCCACCTACTTGCGGCGGCAGTAATGGAACTCTACCCCGATACGAAGCGAACCATTGGTCCTGCAGTTGATAACGGGTTTTATTTTGATTTTGAATTTTCAACACCGGTAACAGAAAAAGATTTTCCTGCGATAGAAAAGAAGATGCGTAACCTTCTGCCTTCGTGGACAAGTTTTGAAAAACACGAACTTTCGGCAGAAGACGCAAAAGCTGAGTACCCTGACAATCCCTACAAGCACGAACTCATTGAAGAGTTTACTGCAGAAGGACAGAAGGTTTCATTTTACAAGTCAGGTTCATACTGGGATTTATGTCGAGGCGGTCACCTAGAAAACCCAGCGAAAGAAATTGCCCCGGACTCATTTAAACTTGATCGTGTCGCAGGGGCGTACTGGCGAGGTGACGAAAAAAATACAATGCTTACCCGTATCTACGGATTGGCGTTTGATACCAAAGAGGAGCTTGATGCATACCAAGCGCAACGCGAAGAAGCAAAAAAGCGTGACCACAGAAAAATAGGAAAAGAGCTGGACTTGTTTACCTTTTCAGAGCTCGTTGGTCCGGGGCTCCCTTTGTGGACACCGAAAGGAACGTTGGTACGTCACTTGCTGGATGGGTACGTTTGGGAACTGCGCGAAAAGTACGGCTATGAACGGGTCACCATTCCACACATAACGAAGCGAGATTTGTATGAGAAAAGTGGACACTGGGAAAAATTTGCCGACGAACTTTTCCGTATTAAAACACGAGAAGATAAAGAGTTTGCGTTAAAGCCAATGAACTGTCCGCACCACACGCAAATTTTTGACCGTCACCCCCACTCGTACCGTGATATGCCTCAGCGATTTGCTGAAACGACCATGGTATACCGAGATGAACAGTCAGGAGAGTTGGGTGGCCTTACGCGCGTACTTTCTATTACGCAAGACGACTCGCACGTCTTTTGCCGACACTCACAGGTAAAAGATGAGTACTTTAAAATCTGGGATATTGTAGACACCTTTTACGGTACATTTGGTTTTAACTTGAAGGTGCGTCTCTCATTTCATGACCCAAAGTCTCCTGAAAAATACCTTGGGAACGCAGACATCTGGAAAAACGCAGAAGACGCCCTCCGTGATATAGCAAAAGAGCGGAAGGCAGACTACGTTGAAGCTCCCGGAGAAGCGGCTATGTATGGGCCAAAATTGGACTTTATGGCTGTCGACTCGATGAGGAGAGAGCATCAGGTTGCAACCATTCAGTTGGATATGAACCTCCCTGAACGGTTTGACCTTCACTGTATAAACGAGCAAGGAGAGAAAGAGAGGATTGTTATGGTTCACTGTGCCATTATGGGATCAATTGAACGTTTCTCTGCCGTCTTGTTGGAACACTTAGCGGGAGTACTTCCCCTCTGGCTGGCTCCAGTTCAAGTGCGAGTGCTACCTGTTTCAGATAAACATACCGAGTACGCAAAGGTGGTTGCTACAAAATTGAAAGAAGCGCGTATTCGCGCTGAGGTTGATGAAGCGAACGATTCGCTCGGTAAAAAAATTAGGCAGTCAAAGGTAGAAAAAATCCCGTACTTCTTGGTTATTGGCGACAAAGAGGTGGAGGCAAATACCGTTACCGTTGAGAGTAGAGATAAGGGGAACCTTGGTACAGAGAATGTCGAAGCACTTATTTTAAACTTACGCGAAGACATTGACTCACGCGCTCGCTAAAAAGGATTTTATCGCCTTTCGTGCAGGTCTAAACGTTTGTCTATCTCGCGAAGACGGAGATACTCTTTGACAGAGCGCGCAACTGAAACCCCCGTTATTGCAACCATTACTGGATCTACAACATTGAATCGTTGTAAAAGAAACGCCGTTGCATTCATACTTACAGAAAATTTTTTACATACGTTCAAAATGTGCGAGGCCCGGGCCTCGCACATTTTTTGGGGGAGGTTAAGATATCTCGTCGAATGCCTGTGCGACGGCGAGCTTTACTCCGGTATACGGAGAGGCGTACCGTGCATCAAGCGCGTGGGTAAATATTTCTACCAATGTTGCCAACGTATCGTCAGGAACTGATGCTGAAAGCTCGTGCAGTGACAGGTCGCCGACCGTTAGCTGGTCGCGACGAGCGCAAAACAATCCGTCTAACATTGTTGCTGTCCCTGTCATTAGTTTGGTAGGACTAATTCCCTCTTTCTCGTACTCGCGAATGAGCGCGTACGCGGTGTCTCTGTCTTGAGAGAAGATTGCCCGCACAAGCGCAGTTGGTGTGCTGTCGGCAAGCGCCTCTACCGTTGCCAGTTGAGGTGACGCGGTATGTGTCTGTGGCGTTGATTGAACAACAGGAGATTCTTTGGTGGCGCTTGGCGCTACCGTTTTGGCAATTTCATTCATACGGTCAGAAGAGAGGAGTATCCACCCATCTTCACGAGGAATGGTTTGAACGGCTCTGTTGAGAATGTCACCAAATTTCTTTAGCGTTTCTGCTCGATCAGGAGAGAGCTGTGTTGCAAGCACTGTCGCCTCAGGAGAGAGCAGTACACCGGCGGCGTGCGCGCGGGACTCAATGACGTCTTTCAATTCGGGCACACCATCATTTGCAGGCGCTTTTGGCTCTGGTGCCACTGTCGTTGCGCTTGGTATTTGCATAGTGGTTGTTGCAGGTACCGATGACGCAAACACGGTAGACGCATTTACGGGCGTTGACGCTTCAGGTTGCGGAGCATCGTACGTTGGGCTTGGTGCGTAGACGTATTCGTTGCTCTCTGTCGAAACAGTTTCGGAGTCACTGTAGTCATACTCCTCGTACCGTTGATTATTAAAGGCAGCCGAAGCAAAGACTCTTTGAGCGACAAATCGCATACCGCCCTTTCCAAAGAAGAGGTAGGTAAGTCCGACGCTCCAGATTGCTACAGCAAGCCAGAAGAAGAACGTGAGCACAGGACCCGCTTCAAATCCAGTGTATGGAATTTGAGATAGTGAAACAAACGCGAGTAGTTGATCACCCGGCTTTTGGAACAAGACAACGTTTGGTGGGTTTAATCCTCCGCCACAGTTTCCGGTACAACCACCGGGGCCTTTGTTAACAGCGATAGCTGCAGAACAGGTGGTCGTTCCGAGAGGGCCGGTAAAGACTCCAGTATAGGTTTTTGATTCTGGAGGGAAGATGGTAACTGACCCGCTTGAAACCGGTGACGTAGTGCCAACGTTATTATCTATAAATCCAAACGTCGCATTGCTTGATGTCCAGCTAAGGGTCGCGCTTTCTCCTGTTGTAATAGAGCTCTTATTAATGGAAAGCGTACAGGCGGGACCGGGACCGGCTGAGCGCTTCAACTCAACCGTACAGACATCAGTCCTTCCATAGCCATCACTCACGGAAAGTGTGTACAGGCCAATTGCTCCGGTTGTTTGCGTACCGTGTGCCGGTGTAATGATAGAAACTGCGTCGAGGTGTTGCAGGTACGCCTCGGTAGCGTTTGAGATTGTCCAGCGGAGGGTGGTTGTTTCGCCCTGCTCGAGAACCAGTTTGTCTGCGGTAAGCGTACAGACTGGCGCCGGTGGCTGGCTTCCGACTGTTACCTTTCTTGTACAGGTTGCCGTACCTCCCGGACCGGTTGCCGTTAAGGTGTACGTTGTGTCTGACGTTGGAGAAACTGTTTTAGACCCGTCGACAGCGACAGAGCCGATACCTTGGTTAATTGACACTGACGTTGCGTTAGTAGTTCCCCACTCAAGTTTGGAAGATCCTCCACTGGTAATCGATGTTGGGTCTGCTGTGAAAAAGTCACATTTTGGTGCCGGCGGTTTTTCGACAACCTGCTGGTTTTTAAATACTACCGCGGCACAGTTTGGGCCACTCTGCACCGTTACTTGACCATTTGCCGGTGTTACTGAAAGCATTTTCCAGTTTGACTCTGGTAGTACCTCGGTGACGGTGTGTACACCCGGAGTGACGTTAGTAAACAGAGCTTTTCCGTCTGCGTCGTTTTGCGCCGTGGCAACGCCACCATCAAGTTTGAAGGTAAATTGCGCAACTGTATCCAACTTACTGCCATTCGTATCAAAGGTTTCTTTTAAAACACGGATACAGCCCGGTGCCTCAGGCGGTTCGGTTACCGTTACTTTTGCGGTACACGTTACTGATGTCGGTGGTGTGTATGGAGTGCTTCCGGCAGAAGGGGCATTACAGCTATACATCTCTGTCTTAACGCGACAGGTGTTTTGGTTCCATGTGTTTACCTTACACGCGGATCCAATCGTATCACAAGACGCAGAGCTTACATTTGAAGGACAGTCAGGAATCCCCTGATACACCGTAGAGAGCGTCGTTGAAATATTGTGGTGGATACTGCGAGGGCACCACAGGTCAGTAGTGTCTGTGTACGTTTTTTGCCACGTACCCGTGCCACCAGTCCCCGGTCGGGTACAGGTCATCGAGTAGGTAGTTGTTTTGTCTGGAGAGACTGTTCCCGTTCCGTTCAATGATCCATTTGTTGAAAAGTTGGTTGCGACACAGTTAGTTGCATTTGTTGACGACCACGTAATACTTGCCGAGTCTCCTTTTTGAATCGTCTGCGGATTAACAATGATTTCACAGGCAAGAGGCTCTGGTGGTGTTGGTTTTCGCTCTAACTCGACTTCACAGACATCAGTCCTTCCATAGCCATCACTCACGGAAAGTGTGTACATGCCAATTGCTCCGGTTGTTTGCGTACCGTGTGCCGGTGTAATGATAGAAACTGCGTCGAGGTGTTGCAGGTACGCCTCGGTAGCGTTTGAGATTGTCCAGCGGAGGGTGGTTGTTTCGCCCTGCTCGAGAACCAGTTTGTCTGCGGTAAGCGTACAGACTGGCGCCGGTGGAAGCGTTACGAGGACCCCTGCGGTACACGTTATCGTGTTGCCATTGGTGCCGAGCACTGAGAGCGTATAGGATGACGTTGACGACGGCGATACCGTTTTTGTACCAGATGCGTTTGCAGAAGAGAGGGAGAGGTTACCAAAACCGGTTAATGTTGCTGACGAAGCGTTCGTTACCTGCCACGATAGTGTAGAGGTGTTTCCTTTTACAATAACTGAAGGGTTTGCAGTCAGTACACAGGTAGGTGCGGGTGTCGTTGGTGGGTTAACGCTAACGGTAGTTTGACAGGTTGCACTTCCCACCGAATTTGAAACGGTCATTGTGTAGGTTGTGGTTACCGTTGGGCTTACTGTCGTTGAACCGTTAAATGTAGAGACTGTCCCTACGGAAGGACTTATGGAAATAGATGTTGGGTTGCCCGCAACGAGCCACGACAGCGTTGCTGAGTCTCCCTCGTTAATACTTGAAGGTGATGATGTAAATGATACACAGGAAGGAGCAACGGGGGTTGGCGTACCGCCACCGCCTCCACCTCCGCCGCCGAAGCCACCGCCACCCCACGGGTTGATGACAGGTTCCGGATTCCAGATTATCCAATCGTTCCATTCGCCACAACAAGGGCCACTACCTCCAACGAGCGCGTCTGCGACATTTGGAAAGACGAAGAGCCCAAACATAACGGCGGTTACAACACCTCCGAGAGCAAGGGCTATCTTTGAAAGCGCTTTTTCTTGATTGAATATTGTGAGAATGGATTTCATAGTAATGCTGTTAGTTTTTATTGCCCTCCCGGTATAGATTGAACCTCACGCACAGTGCGTCGTCTCTCGTTTATCTCGAACCATCGAACGACAGGATTGTTTCTGAGGTTGATAGCCAAGTGTCCGTCTGCATCCTCTATCGTGTCGGCGCTTTGCTCAACCAACAGGTTGCTTCGATGAACGACCTGACGGGACCTTTCTCCTTGCACATTAAAGATACAAAAGGCGGGAAGGTAAATGACACTTCCGTCTTCTGCCGGTCGCGGAATAAAGAATCGAGCAGTGTTGTTTGGCATCAGGCTTCGCATAGGATTTATGGCGGTAAT
>Ga0210057_1000840_pt1 | contig 49134 bp, 64 predicted proteins | sample CryGeyCG2114_010_2_FD_183968 | JGI IMG/M metagenome (GOLD analysis project Ga0210057, IMG submission 183968) | Groundwater microbial communities from aquifer - Crystal Geyser CG10_big_fil_rev_8/21/14_0.10 (SPAdes) (version 2) | ecosystem: Environmental > Aquatic > Deep subsurface > Groundwater ...
AAAAATTAAGCCAGGCCGGATTATTACTAGCATCACCATTCATTTTTTGCGGATCGCCTAAAACAATTATATCAATTTCCTCTTCCTTAATAACACCTAAAACCTCCGCTAAAGTCGCCACTGTCGTCAGGGGCAAGGCCAAATTAACTTCACTGTCGGCAGTCGCTAAGCCTAAGCGTTTTTCTCCCCAATCAATACCTAAATATTTTCGAATATTTTCCATAAGGTTTATTATTTTAACTTATTTATTCACGATGTTATTATCGAGTTTATTAATGAAAAAACCAGACTTATTTCCTAAATCGTCAAAATCTCATTTCCAGAATCAGTAATCGCGACGGTATGCTCAAAATGAGCACTTAAAGACCCGTCTTCAGTTAAAATCGTATAGTCATTATCAGCTACTATAATCGGCCAATCGCCGGCATTAATCATTGGCTCAATGGCAATAACCATGCCTGGTCTTAAAACTATATTTTCCGGAGATTTTTCCTTGATTTCAAAATTAAATACATCCGGTTTTTCATGAGCTAAATAACCAACTCCGTGCCCGACTAGGTCGCGAACAACACCATAACCGTGGCCTTCAGCGTATCCCTGAACAGCTCGAGCAATATCATTAATTGTTTTTCCCGGTTGAGCGGCCGCAATACCTAAATCTAAACATTCTTGGGTAACGCGAAGTAATTTACGAGCCGCCGAGCTTATTTTACCAATACCAACCGTTAAACAGGTGTCGGTAAAATACCCACCGTGTTTAGATAAGGAATTAACTGGAGCTTGAAACTCTTGGCGCAGTTCGGGAGTAATTGGCCACTCCATACCAATATCTAAATCAACAATATCGCCCGCTTTAAAAATTCTATTTGGATAAGCCGCTCCATGAACAACTTCATCATTAATAGATATACAAACAGTTGAAGGAAAAAATATTCCTCCGCCCATCGGATAATTTTTAAAAGCTGAATATCCCCCAGTTTCTGTAATTAATTTATTGGCCAAGTCTTCTATAAAAACAGTTGCTACACCCGGTTTAGCTTCTAATGATAAACGCCTTAAAATTTCCGCCAAACGGCGGCCACCTTCTTTTATTATTCTAATCTCATCCTTAGTTTTTATATGAATCATAAATAATTATTTAAATAAACCTAAATTTCTAGTCGCCTGCCCGGAACTAATTGATCCGGAACTCACTTGTTTTAATTTAGAAAAACTTTCTTTTTGCAAACGATTAGCCGCTTCTCCTGAACCCAAACGAGACATTCTTTGATAATTTAAAGATGATTTAGCGACGGCACTGCGTTGCGAACTATTTCCGCTTTTAAAAGAAAGAGACATTTTAGATGATCTTACTCCGGTATGACCTTCAAGGCTAACACCTTCCATGTCTAATTGATTATTGGGGTCGCGATTAATCCTCCTTGAGGGAGTATTTTTAGAACCTAAATTTATACCAAACATATACTTTTTAAATTTAATTTTTAAATTTATTTTATGACTTAAAACTATCTAATAATTTATTAATTTGTTCAATATCAGTAAAACTTAAACCTAGTTTTATTCTATTTTGATGAAGATGATATTTATCTTCTCGAATAGTTAATAATGATGGTTTAATCCCTCGACGAATTTTTTCTTTATATTTGTCGATTAAATTAAGTACTAAATCACGATTAGCCCCATCCAAATTTCTAAAACCAGGATTGGTCCGCATTAATTTTTCCATGCGCTGCCCAATTACATAATTTTTATTATTGGTTAAATCCTTGGTTACATCTTGTAAATCCATATAAATATTATTAAATTTATTATAATACCTGTTTATATTATACCACAAAAAAAGCTGACCAGAAAGTCAACTTTTTTGAAAATTTATATTAGTACAAAAAACTATAAACCATCATATTCGCGCATAGTTAATTGTGCTTCAACTTCCTTAACAGTTTCAATAACTACTGCAACCACGATTAATAAGCTGGTACCGCCGATTGCTAATGATTGAATACCGGTAAAGTAACGCATAATTAAAGGTAAAATAGCGATTAAACCTAGAAACAAGGCTCCTACGAAAGTAATCTTATGAGTAGTAGAAGCTAAATAATCACTAGTATTTTTACCGGGACGAATGCCAGGAATAAAACCGCCCTGTTTTTGTAAATTTTCCGCTACCTGAGTGGGGTGGAAAATAACTTCAGTATAAAAATAAGTAAAAGCAAAAACCAAAATAAAATAAACAACCGCGTAAAATAATTGATCATTAAAAAGAGAAATTGTTTTATAAGCCATGGCTGATATCCAAGCAGTTTTAGCATGTATCAAAAATTGCGCAATCATTGAAGGAAATAAAACCACGGAAATAGCAAAAATAATTGGAATAACACCAGCCATATTTACTCGTAAAGGTAAGTGAGTGCTAGTTCCTCCAAAAGTACGGTTTCCTCTGATCTGACGAGCATATTGTACCGGTATGTTTCGTTGTCCTTCATTGATAATAACCACCCCAACAACAGTAATTAAGCCAATAATAACAAAACCCAACAACATAAACATTTGTGTTTGATCAAAGGTAATGGCTATTTGTTGAACTGCTTTTGGTAAAGCGGCCACAATTCCGGCAAAAATAAGTAAAGAGATACCATTACCAACTTTCTTTTCGGTAATTAATTCTCCGATCCACATTAAAAAAATAGAACCGGCCGTAATAGTTATAATCATAACCATTAAGTCAAAAGGGCTAATTGCCCCTAAAATACCCGCTGAACCGCGACGTAAAAGAGTAATCATACCGTAAGACTGAAAAACTGCTAAAGGAACAGTCGTCCAACGTGTCCACATATTTATTTTTTGACGGCCAGCTTCTTCTTTTTGCATTTCTTCTACCTCTGGCACAATCATTCCTAAAAGTTGAAAAATAATAGAAGAAGTAATATAAGGAGCAACGCCCATCATCACAATAGAAAAATTTTCCATACCACCGCCAGAAAATAAATTCATCAATCCTAAAATTTGGTTAGAAGAAAATAAATTTTTTAAAGCGGCCGCATCGACTCCCGGAACCGGAATGTGGGCTGTTAAACGAAAAATTACCAACATTAATAGAACAAATAAAATGTTATTGCGTAAATCGCGAGCTTTCCAAATTTGATTTAATTTATCTAACATATTGATAATTACTTAGAAAAAATTTATTTGATCTGATCGGTAAGACTGGCGCTCATTTTAATTTTTTCAAATTTGACTTTAACAGTCAATTTTTCTTTACCTAAAATCTTAACCGGCTTAGCGGCTGAAGAAATTAATTTTTTTTCAAATAAAATTAAAGGGTTAACCGTTTCATTATCTTTAAAGTTATTATTGATAGTTTTAATACTTACTACTTGATTTTTAGGATTCAAGGATCTAAAACCCCTTGATTTAGGAATTTGTAATAATTGTTTTTTCATTCCTAAACGCTTTAATCCGGTTACACCAGAACGAGATTTTTGGCCCTTCAAACCGCGAGTACTATAAGTACCATGGCCGGAAGCATTACCACGCCCCACTCGTTTATTTTTCTTAGAACCACCTTTAGTTTTTTTAATCGTATGAAGTGATAACATATATTTATTTTTTTATCTCGGCAGTTTCCGTTTTTATTTCGTTTTTATTATCTTTAATTTCTTTAACTTCGCTTTTATTATCTTTAAGATCTTTTTTTCTTAAACCACGTAACGCTTCAATAACACAACGAGCATTATTAATCTTACTTTTAGAACCTAAATTTTTACTGGTAATATTTTTAACTCCAGCTAATTCTAAAATTACCCGAGTAACTCCGCCGGAAATAACACCGCGACCCTGCTTAGCCGGTTTCAACATAATTCTGGCTGCTCCCATTTTATGAAAAATAACATGAGGAATAGTTTCATTAACCAAGGGAATATTAACCATGTTCTTTTTCGCCTTATTAACCGCCTTATTAACCGCAATAGTTACATCCGCACCTTTTCCAAGACCAACACCAACATTTCCCTTTTTATCTCCAATGGCTACACAAGCACGAAAATTCATTCTTTTGCCACCAGCCATAACACGAGTAACACGAGCAATTTCTAGAATTCTCTGTTCCATTTCATCACCAGTACCACGGCTATCGCGACCACCGCGAGAACGTCCTCCACGGCTATTTTGACCACCTTGACCGCCTTGACCACCCTGGCTCCCTGATCGACTATTTTTCTGATTACCATTCTGGTTACCATATAAATCTTTAGCAACCGTAGCGGCTGCCCCATTAGAAGATTCGCTGACTACCGGTTTAACGGATGCTTCCGCTTGGCTAGAGTCGACTGAAGAGTCTGTTGATTTAATTGTTTTATCTTCGGACATATTTTATCAAAATTATATTTTCTAATTAGAAATTAAAAAATCTTAAAATTCTAAACCACCTTCACGGGCACCTTCGGCAACCGCTTTAACGCGACCATGATATTTATAAAAACCGCGATCAAAAACAACTTTAGTTATTTTTTTAAGTTTAGCCTTTTCCGCAATTAACTTACCTAATTCTTTACTGGAATCAATCTTGCCGGGAGTTTTTTTTATTTCTGTTAGTTTAGCGCTCACTAAAGTAGTGCCGCTTAAATCATCAACTAACTGTAAAAACATTCCATTATTAGAACGAAAAACGCTCAAACGTGGACGAGCTTCCGTGCCTGATATTTTAGCACGTACTCGACCATGACGGCGAATTTGTCTTTCATTTTGTATTTTAACTTTGTCCATATTATTCAATTGCCAATTATAAAATTATCTATTAATTATTTACCTTTGGCCGCTGCTTTACCGGCTTTACGTCTAATTATTTCTTCAACATATTTAACGCCTTTTCCTTTATAAGGTTCCGGTTTTCTAAGTTTTCTAATTTGCGCGGCAGTTTCTCCTACTAAAGCTTTATCAATTCCTTCTAAAGTAATAACATTAGCGGCGACTGAAGCTGTAATTCCTTCCGGCAATGGAAAATCTATCGGATGAGAAAAACCTAAATTAAGATTTAGAATTCGTCCATTAACAGCCGCTCGATAACCGACGCCATTAACTTCTAATTTTTTTACAAAACCAACGCTTACTCCTTCAGCGGCATTTCTGGTTAAACTCCACATTAAACCCCATAAAGCGCTAGAATCCGGAGCATCAGGATTAGTAGGCGAAACAAAAATTTCATCATTTTCTAATCTGACAGTCACGGCTGGATTTAATACTAAGCGAAATTCGCCTTTTGGTCCTTTAAAGTTAAGTTCTTTTTGACCGATAATAACCTGTACACCGGTTCCTAATTTTATTGGTAATTTTCCTAAACGTGACATATTATATAATGTTTATGATAAATTAATATATTTCCCCTAAAACTTCTCCGCCAATATTTTGCTTTTTTGCTTCCTTATTCGTCATTAATCCCTTGGAAGTAGATATAATAGCAATACCAAAATTACTTAATACTGTCGGTATTTGATCTTTGTTTACATAAATCTTTAAACCAGGACGACTAATCCGGTTAATTGTAGCAATTTGCGGTTTCCCGTTCTTGCGGTATTTTAATTGAATTTTAAGTTCATCAAAATTATTATGTCGGCCGTTCAAACCGCCAGGGACGATTTCGGCTTTTTTAATCCAACCCTCAGTTTCTAAAATCTTAGCAACTTCGTGCTTTAATTTACTGAGCGGTAAAACCACCTCTGCTTTTTTAACAGCGGAAGCATTTCTAATTCTTGTGAACATGTCTGCGATGGGATCCATCATATTTTTAGGTTAGCTTAATTACTAATTACCAACTGGACTTTGTAATACCCGGTAAATCTCCGTTATCCGCCAACTCGCGGAAACAGATACGACATAATTTAAAATCACCCATATAACCGTGATTACGGCCACAGCGCCAGCACCGGTTAATTTTCCTAGTAGAAAATTTCGGTTTTCTTTTAGCTTTAACAATTAATGCGGTTCTTGCCATATATATCTAAATTATTTACTTTCTTTTTTAAAAGGAAAACCTAACAAGTGGAATAATTCCAAACCTTCAGCACGATTACGCGCACTAGTTGCTAAACAAACTTCAAGTCCATAAACACTATCAACCTCTTCTATTCTAATTTCCGGAAAAGCAACGTGCTCTTTAAATCCAACTGTTAAATTACCATTACCATCAACTGATGTATCTAAAATTCCTCGAAAATCTCGAACGCGAGGAAAAGTAATGTTTACTAACTTATCAACAAAATCATACATTTGTTGTCCGCGTAAAGTTACTTTAGCGCCGATAACTAAACCTTCTCTAATTTTAAAAGCGGAAATAGATTTTTTAGCCAAAGTAAAAACTGATTTTTGTCCGGTAATTTTTCCTAAACCATCAGCGACGCTATTTACAAATTCTTTTTCTTTCAAATGATGACCAAAACCAACATTTAAAACTACCTTAGTTAAATGAGGGGCCAACATGGCATTTTTAAAACCAAATTTCTCTTCTAATTTTGGTATAATTTCTTTATTGTATTTTTCTTTTAATCTCATATAAGCCTTAATTACTCAATTATTTCCTGACATTTTTTACAAACTCTAAATTTTTTAGCTGTTTTTCCTTCACCTTTTATAACTTTATATCCCACGCGAGTCGCTTTACCGCACTTTGGGCAAACTAAAGACAAATTAGAAGCATTAATAAAAGCGGGAAACTCAATTCTTTGTCCTTTTTCTCCTTCGCGACGGGGTCGTAAATGTTTAATTAACAAATTTAAACCTTCCACGCTAGCCCGATTAGCACTGGGCATAACTTGTAGAACTTTACCGGTTTTTCCCTTATCTTTACCGGCTAAAATTTTCACATTGTCATTCTTTTTTATATTCATACTTTTAGTCCCCGAATTTTTAATTTCGGGAAATTTCATCGTGATTTTTTATAAAACTTCCGGTGCCAATGAGGCAATTTTTACAAAACCGGCCTTACGCACTTCTCGAGCAACTGGTCCAAATATACGGGTTCCTTTAGGATCTTTTTTCACGGCATCGACAATTATCACACAAGCATTATCATCAAAACGAACATATGATCCGTCATCTCGTCTAATTTCTTTTTTAGTTCTGACAATAACCGCCTTAGCAACATCGCCTTTTTTAATAGCCGAATGAGGAACAGCTGATTTAACTGCCACTACTATAATATCACCGACATGTCCATATCGTCTTTTATAACCGCCAAGAACGCGAATACACATTACTTCCTTGGCACCGGAGTTGTCAGCTACTTTTAAACGTGTCTGTACTTGCACCATACAATTAAAAAATTAACAAAATTATTTCTGACTTATTACTCGCCATTTTTTATCTTTACTAAACGGACGGCACTCAATAAAATTAACTTGATCAGCAACTTTATATTGGTTAGCTTCATCATGAACTTTATATTTACGACTAACCGTATAACGTTTCTGATATTTAGGATGTTTTTTTATAGAATCAACCCGAACAACAATTGTTTTGTCATTTTTATCACTAACTACCACTCCACTAAACTTTCGGCTAGTAGTTTTTAAAGCGACGATTTCTTTTGGAGACTGAACGCTTGTCATATTATTTTTTCTTATTTAATATAGTTAGAGTTTGAGCAATTAAATGCTTCAATTCTCTAATATTTCTAATATTTTTCAACTGTTTATTAGAATCTTTAAATCTTAAATCACGCAAAGCTTCTCTATTAAGATCTAATAATTTTAATAATTCTTCAGGTTTTTTTGTTTCTAACTCTTTTTTATCCATATAATTTCAGATTTCCGCTAAAAGCAGAAAATGCTAATAGCTAATTTATTCTTTACTAATAAACTGACATTTAACCGGTAATTTATAAGCGGCTAATTCCATGGCTTTTTTAGCTATTTCCGGAGTCACGCCATCCATTTCAAACATAATCATACCGGGTTTAATAATAGCAACATAATAATCAATAGCACCTTTACCTTTTCCCATAGGAATTTCTCCGCCATGAGCAGTAACCGGCTTATCAGGGAAAATTCTAATCCAAATCTGACCGCCCTTTTTAACATATTGAGTCATCACGCGACGAGCAGATTCAATTTGACGGGAACTTACCCAGCAAGCGCTTAAGCTCTTCAAGCCATAACTACCAAAACTGATATTTAAATTACGACTAGCTTTACCGCCACGTCGTCGTTTCTGATCTTTTCTCCATTTAGTTTTCTTAGGCATTAACATATAATTGGCAATTTGTTTATTTTATTGGGCAATCACTTCACCTTTAGCTGCTTTTTCTTTTTCAAAAATTTCTCCTTTATAAATCCAAACTTTAATTCCAATAACACCATAAGTAGTGTGGGCACCGCCACGAGCATAATCAATGTCAGCTCGCAAAGTCTGCAAAGGTACTTTTCCCCAAACTAACTTTTCAGATCTAGCAATTTCCGCACCATTAAGGCGTCCGGCGATAACAATTTTAGCTCCCTGAGCACCCGCTCTTTCGATTCTACCTAAAGTTTGTTTCATTACTCGTCTAAAAGGCATTCTTTTTTCAATTTCTAAAATCATCCCCTGAACTACAATTTGCGCACTTAAATTAGGACGATTAAATTCTTTAATATTTAAACTAATTTCACCCATTCGGAAATTTTTTAAAAACTTATCATGTAATTTTTTCTTTAATTCTTCCGCTCCATTACCACCGCGACCAATAATCAAACCAGGTTTAGCTGTAGAAATATTAAGTTCTATTTTATTAATAGTACGAATAACTTCTACTTTATCAATACCCGCTTCTCTAAATTCTTTAATTAAATGTTTACGAATTCCAATATCTTGTTTAATATTCTGGATATATTTATCACCAGTTTCAAACCATAAAGAAGGCCAAGTCTTGGTAATACCCATGCGCATGATTTTTGGATTTACTTTTTTTCCCATATTAATTCGATTATGAATTTATTTATCTGTCGTCAATTTTTTATTTATAAATCGCTAACGAAAGCGAATTAAACTTATATCTTATTATTTATTAAGAGCTTTGACCAGATTTACGTCTAAACATTTTAGTTTTTTCTCCGGTAGCCTTCTTCCCTTTTTCATTTTCTGATTTACTGGTATTTTTAACTAGATTCTTTTCTCCTTCTTTAACTAGTTTTTCTAATTTTACTGGATCAGCTGTTTTAACAATTTTCTTTTCTGTTTTACCACTATCTTTAATTTCACCTAAAACTAAATTAATGTGACAACCTCGTTTTCGAATAGAAGTTGCTCGGCCATGAGCCCGAGGCATCCAACGTTTTAAAGTCACCCCACCGTCGGAACGAATTTCTTTAATATATAAATTACTTCTTTCTAAACTATAAGTATTCTCCGCATTAGCAATGGCTGACTTAATTAACTTAGCAACTGGTTCAGTAGCTAATTTATTAATAAATCTTAATTGATCCAAAGCGGTATCAACCGGCATACGACGAACAACATCGATCACTAAACGGATCTTCTGTGACGACATTTTTAAATGTTTTAAACTAGCTTTTACTTCCATATAATCATTGATTAATTATTTTTTCAGCGGCCTAGAATTATTTTTTTCCAGCAGCCTGTGATTTAGCCATTTTACCACCATGACCAACAAATTTCTTTGTCATAGAAAACTCACCCAAACGATGACCAATCATATTTTCAACAATATAAACCGGTACATGAGTTTTTCCATTATGAACGCCAATAGTAAACCCCACCATTTCCGGTGTAATAGTACAGGCACGATCCCAAACTTTAAGAGTGGTTTTATCACCAGATTTTAAGTTTTTGATTTTGTTCTGTAAACGAAGATTTATGTATGGCCCCTTTTTTAAACTTCTAGACATATTTATTTGGTATTATTTTCTCTTAGCTCTTCTTTTAATTATTAAACGATCAGAGTGTCTCTTCTTTCTAGTCTTAACACCAAGAGCAGGCTTACCCCATTTAGTTTTTGGATGCTTCAAACCAATTGATTGGTTTCCTTCACCGCCTCCATGTGGGTGATCAACGGGATTCATAGCGGAACCACGAACTGTTGGACGAATTCCTAAATGACGTGTACGCCCGGCTTTACCAAGAGAAATATGACGATGATCAGGATTACTAGCTCGACCAACCGTACACAAACAACCTTTTTTAACTTGACGAATTTCTCCTGAAGGCATTTTTAATTGAGCATATTTTCCTTCGACGCCCATGACATAAACAACGTTACCAGCCCCACGAGCAATTTTTGCTCCTTCACCTGGTTCTAATTCTACACAACTTACCGGCATACCGGCAGGAATAAATTCTAAAGGTAAGGCATTACCGCTTTTAATTTCAATTAATTCTTTAGAGCTCATCACTTGGTCGCCAACTACTAAATCAGTCGGAGCAATAATATATCTCTTGCTACCATCAGTATAATGCAATAAAGCTAAACGAGCGCCACGATTAGGATCATATTCAATAGAGGCAACTGTAGCCGGAACATTAAATTTATCACGTTTAAAATCAATTAAGCGGACATGACGTTTAGCGCCGCCGCCACGATGACGAACCGTAATTTTACCCTGAGAATTTCGTCCACCACGTCTTTTTTTAGCAATCACTAATCTTTTTTCAGGAAAAGACTTAGTAAGATCTTTAAAATCATCAAAAGTTGCTAAACGTCGACCAGGAGTATTTGCTTTTACTTTTTTAATACCCATATATAATCAATTTTAATCTGTTATAAATTACGAAAACTTATCAATTATTAATTAAACTCCCTCGTAAATTTTAATACTTTCTCCTTTTTTCAAAGTCACAATAGCTTTACGCCAATCATTTCTTTGTCCTTTAATTTTTCCTCTAACAACTTTTTTTCCGGAAACATTCATAATATTAATCTGGATTGGTTTAACTCCATAAACAGCTTCAATAGCCATCGCAACAGAAATCTTATTAGCTTGTTTTGCTACAGAAAAAACATATTTATTAGCAGCCGCTAAGTGGGTAGCCTTTTCGGTAATTACTGGTCTGGCTAAAACTCTATAAGCCATATTAAGCCGAGCACTTTTAACTACTGTCTTGCCGCTAGCAGTTTTAACTTTGCTAGTCGGTGCACTATATAAATCCTGCATACTAGTTTCCTCTTTTTTATCAGTAGAAACTTTAGCAACTGTTTTAGCAGGACTTATTTTATCTTCTTTAGTTGTTTTTTTTGCACCAAATAAAGCCATATTATTATAATTACAAATTACCGATTAAGAATATCTTTTTTCTAAAATCTTAACTGCATTCTCGGTAAGCAATAAATTTTTATAATTTAACAAATCTACTAAATTAATATTTTCTAAATTAATCATTTTAACGCCGACTAAGTTACGGCCGGAGTACCAAGTTTTTTCATCATTAACGTCATTAACGATTAATATATTTCGTCTTTCATTATTTAAAACTTTCTTCTCGACATTAGTTAACAAAGTTTGAAAATTTTTAGTTTTATAATCAGAAAAATTTAAACTATCTAAAATAACTAATGATTTATTTTCTACTTTATCGGACAAAGCCATAACTAAAGCTTTCTGTTTCATTTTCAAATTTATTTTTTTCTTAAAATTACGGTATTTAGTCGGACCAAAAGTAACTCCGCCACCAATCCAAATAGGAGAACGGCTAGAACCGGAACGGGCTCGGCCAGTACCTTTTTGCTTCCAAGGTTTTTTTCCGCCGCCAGAAACTTCACTACGATCTTTGGTGTGTGCTAAAACTTGGCGGCAATTAGCTTGCTGAGTGATTACTACTTGATGTAATAATTCATTGCTGGGTTTAACGCCAAAAACTTTATCCGATAATTCGAAGTCTTTAACTTCTTCGACGGCTTGATTGTAAACTTTTATCTTTAATGACATAGAATTATTACTTCTTAATGGTTTCAGTTAAGTCTTTTTTAGCTTCTTCGGTTTTAGACTCATCATTTTTATTTTCTTCTTTTTTATCTTCAATTTTAACCTCTTCAACTTTAGTTTCTTCAACTTTAGTTTCTTCAACTTTAGTTTCTTCAACTTTAGTTTCTTCTGGTTTTATATCTTCTGTTTTAATTTCTTCAACTTTAGTTTCCTCAACTGCAACTTTTTTCAAATTAACTTGAAGATCTCCTTTGCCTCTAACAAAGACAAAACCATTAATAGCACCCGGAACTGCACCTTTAATAAATAAAATATTTTTTTCTGTATCAATTCCAACTATTTCTAGATTGCCGGTTGTAACGCGTTCGTTACCCATTCGGCCACCCATTCTTGTTCCTTTAAAAACATGGGCTGGTCCTTTAGCACCAATTGATCCCGGCATTCTTTCCTGATCCTTATTACCGTGAGTTTTTCTAAACCCATGAAAATGGTGACGTTTAACAACTCCTTGAAAACCTCTGCCTTTAGATGTTCCAGTAACGTCAATTTTATCACCGACAGAAAATGTTTCTACAGTAACAACATCACCAGCTTTAAATTTAGAAGCATCCGCTGTTCGAAATTCTCGAACATGAGCCGGTTGGGTATCGGTTTTTTTATAATGTCCTAATTGTGGTTTTTTAATATTTTTAGCCTGACGTGTTCCGTAAGCTAATTGTAAAGCTTCATAGCCATCTTTTTCAGTATTCTTAACCTGAGTAACTGTACAAGGACCAGCTAAAACTGAAGTAACAGCTATAACCTTATCATCAACCCAAATCTGGGTCATGCTTGATTTTTTTCCACTGATAAATTTCATATATTCTTTAAAAAATTCTACAAAAAAACTGGTTTTAAAACCAGCCTAAAAACCAAACAATAAAAAAATAAAATTTCTATCTTTTTTGTGTGATGGTTATTTCGCTGATTTTCCTCCAAATTTAGCTAATTTTCGCTTAAACACTTTCTTTTTTTCTTAGAGTTATTTAAGCTTTCTTCAGCCAATTTAATATTACCTTTTTATACTACTACATTTTAATTTCCACGTCAACACCCGCTGGTAAAATAAGATTAGTTAAATCTTCAATGGTTTTAGCGGTCGGATCTATAATATCAATCATTCGTTTATGAGTTCTCATTTCGTACTGATCTTGAGCAGATTTGTGAACAAAAGTGGAACGATTAACAGTATATTTTCTTTTTTCTGTTGGCAAAGGAATTGGCCCTAAAAATTGAGCATCGCTTCGTTCAATAGTTTCAATAATTATTCTAGTAGATTGATCAATTATTTTATGATCAAACGCTCGAATTTTAATTCTGATTCTCTGTTTAAATTCTTTGTCTTCTTTCTTATTTTCAGGCATAGTAAATAAATTATATCTCTTAGTTTATATTTGTAAATAAACACTACAAACCCGCTCTTAATCCGTCATTAACGGAAGAGCGGGTCTCCAGTAATTACTTTAAAATTTTAGTAACAACACCGGCACCGACAGTTCTTCCTCCCTCACGAATAGTAAACTTTTGTTTATCTTCAAGAGCAATCGGAGAAATTAATTTAATATTTAAATTAACAGTATCCCCAGGCATAACCATTTCTGTTCCGGTTGGTAATGTAATATCACCAGTTACGTCAGTAGTCTTGAAATAAAATTGTGGTTTATATCCATTGAAGAAAGGTTTATGTCGTCCACCTTCATCTTTTGATAATACATAAACTTCAGCGGAGAATTCAGTATGAGGAGTAACTGTACCCGGTTTACACAAAACCTGGCCACGTTCTACTTCATCTTTTTTAGTACCGCGTAATAAAATTCCCGCGTTATCTCCCGCTTGACCCTGGTCTAATGATTTATTAAACATTTCAATTCCAGTAACAGTAGTTTTTTTAGTATCCATTAAACCGACAATCTCTACTTCATCACCAACTTTAATAATTCCTCTTTCAATACGACCGGTAACAACAGTACCACGACCTTCAATTGAGAAAATATCTTCAATAGGCATTAAGTAAGGATGATCAATATCACGAGCTGGTTCTGGAATATATTCGTCCAATTGTTTCATTAATTCCATGATTGGCTCAGTATCAGGTCCGGTTGGATTCTCTAAAGCTTTTAGAGCTGACCCACGGATAATTGGAGTAGTATCTCCCGGGAAATCATATTTCTTTAATAAATCACGAATTTCTTCTTCTACTAAATCAATTAATTCTTTATCTTCAACCATGTCACATTTATTCAAGAAAACAATAATATAAGGTACGCCAACTTGACGAGCTAATAAAATATGTTCTCTAGTTTGAGGCATAGGTCCATCAGTAGCGGCTACAACTAAAATAGCACCATCCATTTGAGCGGCGCCAGTAATCATGTTTTTGACATAATCGGCATGCCCTGGACAATCAACGTGCGCATAATGACGTTTTTCTGACTCATATTCAACGTGAGCAGTAGCAATAGTAATACCACGCGCTTTTTCTTCCGGAGCGGCGTCTATCTCATTAACGCCTTTGTGGGAAGCTTTCAACCCTTTCGAGCTAAAAACAGCCAACATTGCGGCGGTTAAAGTAGTTTTTCCATGGTCAACGTGGCCGATAGTACCGACGTTAACATGGGGTTTACCTCTTTCAAATTTTTCTGCTGCCATGTTTTTGTTGTACGGCCCCCGTTTACACGAAGTTTCTTCCCTATTAAAGGAAACCAGCCGAACTTAAATTAATTTTAATTATTTTTATTAAATTTACTTTTAAAAATTTTTAAATCTTTTTATGTTTTTCAAACCTCAAGCAACTTCTTGAGCTTTATTTTTTACTTGACCAGAAATATCCCAAGCTTTTTTGGGTTTGTTATCTTCCGCTAAATAAGGACTTTCCTCATTATTTTTCCACATTGATATTTCGCGATTTATTTTATCAGTTAAATCTTCTTCTGTCAAATTTTTATTATCTTCTTTTTCAACGGAATTTACTGATATTTTTGGATCTTCAACTGCTTTTTCGTCCGACACTTTTTTATCTAAATTTTTTATCTCTAAATTTTTTTGAATAGATTTATTATTAACAACCAGTTCAGCATAAGAATCAAAATCCATTAAAGCATAAGAATCATCAGGAATCGCAGCGTCAAAAATAATTACTCGTTCACCAGTTTTTTTTATCAAATTAAGAATTTTTTTTAACTGTTCGGGAAACATATTCTTTACTCATTATTAATTTTTACTTACCTTGTTTCTCTTTAATAGCTTCTAAAATATTTTTTGGTACTTCATTATAATGGGAAAATTCCATAACATAATTAGCTCGGCCTTGGCTCATGGAACGTAAAGATGTTGAGTAGCCAAACATTTCCGCCAAAGGAACTTTAGATTTTACAACTTTAATGTTAGCTCGATCACTCATTTCTTCAATTTGTCCACGTTTACTACTTAAATCACCAATAATATTACCCATATATTCTTCTGGGGTAGTAACTTCAACTTTCATAATCGGTTCTAATAATATTGGTCCAGCCTTTTGACAGGCATCTCTAAAAGCAAAAATAGCCGCCATTTTAAAGGCAATTTCCGAAGAATCAACTTCATGATAAGAACCATAAAATACCGCTGTTTTAACATCAACCATTGGATAACCGGCAACTGTACCGCTTAAAAAAGCTTCCTTAACACCCTTTTCAATAGCTGGAATATATTCACGAGGAATAATTCCACCTTTAACTTCATCAGCAAATTCAAAACCCTTGCCTGATTCAAGTGGTTCAACTCTTAGAGAACAGTGACCATATTGACCACGTCCACCGCTCTGTTTAATATATTTATGTTCCGCTTCGGCAGTTTTAGTAATAGTTTCACGATAAGAAACTTGTGGATTTCCGACGTTAGCTTCCACGCCGAATTCTCTCTTCATACGATCAACAATAATTTCCAAATGAAGTTCTCCCATACCGGAAATCAAAACCTGATTAGTTTCTCCGTCAGTTTCAACTCTAAAAGTCGGATCTTCTTCCGCTAAACGTTGTAAGGCTACACCCATTTTTTCTTGATCAGCTTTAGTTTTTGGTTCAACGGCAATCTTAATAACCGGTTCAGGGAAAACAATAGACTCTAATAAAACTGTTTCATCTTCAGCACAAAGAGTATTGCCGGTAGTCGTATTTTTTAAACCAATAACCGCTGCAATGTCTCCCGCGTAAACTTCCTTTACTTCCTCGCGATGATTAGCGTGCATACGAACAATACGCCCGACGCGCTCTTTAGTGTCTTTAGTGGAATTAACAATATAAGAACCGGCTGTTAATACACCCTGATAAACTCGAACAAAACAAAGTTTGCCGACGAAAGGATCAGTAGCAATTTTAAAAGCTAAACCAACGAATGGCTTACTGTCGTTAGCGGTAATAGGAATTTTCTTTTCAAAATCACGAACATCAGACGCTTCAATATCGGGAACATCCAAAGGGGACGGTAGGTAATCGTTAACAGCATCTAAAACTAATTGGACACCGATATTTTGCAAAGCTGTTCCGCATAAAACAGGATAAATTTCATTATGAATAACACCTTTTCTAATAGCTGCTTTTAATTCTTCTAAACTTATTTCTTGCCCGCTTAAATATTTTTCCATGGTTTTTTCATCGCATTCCACGGCTTTTTCTACTAATTCGCTATAATATTTATTAACTTTTTCTTGTAAATCATCAGGGATAGGAATTTCTTCAACATTAACTCCTAAATTTCCAGAAAATCTATATGCTTTTTTTGTTAACAAATCAACAACACCGAGTAAATTACTTTCCGCACCAATCGGTAATTGGATAGCCACCGCTTTTTGACTTAAACGAGTATGAATAGAATCAAGACTCATATAAAAATCAGCACCCATTTTATCCATTTTATTTACAAAGCATAAACGAGGAACCTGATATTTATCGGCCTGTCGCCAAACTGTTTCTGACTGTGGTTCTACTCCGGCCTGACCGTCGAAAACGGCCACTGCACCGTCTAAAACACGCAAGGAACGCTCTACTTCAACAGTAAAGTCAACGTGCCCGGGAGTATCAATAATATTGATTTTATTATGTTTCCAAAAACATGTCGTTGCTGCGGAAGTAATTGTAATTCCCCGCTCTTTTTCCTGTTCCATCCAATCCATTTCTGCTGCGCCTTCATGAACTTCACCAATTTTATGTTTTTTACCGGTATAAAACAAAACGCGCTCGGTAAAAGTTGTTTTACCGGCGTCAATGTGCGCCATAATACCGATGTTTCTAATATTTTCTAAAGCGTAGTCTCGGGCCATATTTATAAATTTATTTAAAAATCAAATTTTGATGTAGATAATTTTGAGGTAGATAAAAGAAATAATAGAATTACAATTTAAATTCCTTAACAAGATAATTTTAATTTCTTGATCTTGAGAAATGAGCAAAAGCTTTATTAGCTTCCGCCATTTTATGAACCGCTTCTCTTTTCTTGATTGCTGTTCCTTCGCCATTAGAAGCGTCTAAAATCTCAGTTGCTAATTTTTCAGCAGTAGATCGTCCTTTACGATCATTAGCCGCTTTAATAATCCAATTACAAGCTAAAAAATAGCGTCGTTCACCGCGAACTTGAAAAGGTACTTGATAATTAGCACCACCGACACGTTTACCGCGTACTTCAACTAGGGGTGAAACTTTTTTAATTGCTTTATTAAAAATATGACGTGGGTCTTGTTTGGTTTTTTCTTTTAAAATTTCAAAAGAATCATAAACAATTTTTTCAGCAGTTGCTTTCTTGCCACGTTCCATAACGTAATTAATAAACTTAGCGATATTAATATCGTTATATTTAGTGTCGCCTTCAATATCTCTTTTAGGAGCTGGTTTGCCTCTCATAATATTTAAGATTAATTATTTTTTGGTTTCTTAGCGCCGTAACGGCTTCTTCCTTGACGTCTTGCTTCAACGCCCGAGGCGTCAAAAACTCCTCGAACAATTTTATAACGAACACCCGGAAGATCTTTAGTTTTTCCTCCCTTAACTAAAACAATGGAGTGCTCTTGTAAATTATGACCCATACCCGGAATATAAGCAGTTACTTCCATACCATTAGATAAACGGACACGAGCAATTTTTCGTAAAGCTGAGTTAGGTTTTTTAGGGGTAGTAGTAGTTACCTTCAAACAAACACCTTGCTTAAAAGGAGCTCCTTTAGCTGAATCTTTTTTCTTACGATGTAAAGAATCAAGACTAGTATGAAGCGCTAAAGCATTTCTTCTGGCCGGTATTTTTTTACGTCCCTGACGTACTAATTGATTTATAGTTGGCATAATACTTTTTTGAGGTAATAAATTCGGTTCATTAACCGAACCGTCTGTTAAATATTAAAAATAATCCTGAATAGTCAGGATAGGTTTACTAAACATGTTTTACTAATTTAATTTAACAAAATATAAAGCGGAAGTCAAGTCTAATAAGAATACAATTTTACCGCAAATCTTCTTCTAATAATTAAGTGCCCTAACTTCAGATAATTAAGCTCCGCCCACAATAAGTTTAAACAAGAAATTAACTATCGGAATTATCAAATCTCCAAAAAACATTACCACTAAAATAACCAAAATAAAGCCATAGCGATTCATATTCAAATAGCGTTCCCGAAGGTCGGGTCTTAAAAAAGTAGCTAAAATTTTAGAACCATCAAGGGGCGGTATCGGGACAAGATTAAAAACCATTAAAACCAGATTAATATAAACAATGGACATTAATAACCCGGAAAAAACTAAATTAAAAAACGGTAAAAAACGCAAAAGTAGTCCGAAGGATAGAGCAATGGCAAAATTAGCCAAAGGTCCGGCAATAGCTACCTTAGCGTCGCCATATTTTCTGTCTCGTAAATTATAAGGATTATAAGGCACCGGTTTGGCCCACCCGAATAAAAAAGGCATTCTAGTAACAAGCATGACTAAGGGCAAAAAAAATGATCCAAACCACTCTAAATGAGCTAAAGGATTAATAGTTAAACGACCGGCGTTCTTGGCTGTCGGATCGCCTAAACGATATGCCATCCAACCGTGCATATATTCATGAGCAACGGCGGAAAGAATTAAAACAATAATTTGAAATACCTCTATCATAAACTGATTTAGCTAAATAAATAAAAACGCTCTTTTTCAACTATATTCTATCACAACTTGATTAATTTTAAAAATGTTGATAGGATTAATCCATAAAAAATAAAAATAATTAATATGGCCAAAAAATGTGATTTATGTAAACGAGGAGCAACTAAAGGTGCTAGCCGATCTCATTCTAAAATTAAAACCCTAAAAAAACAAAACATCAATTTGCAAACTAAAATGGTTGGCGGTGTTAAGGTGAGAATTTGCACTTCCTGCATACGCACTCTTGATAAACCTAAACGAGTTAAAACTCCAAGAAAACCTGCATTAAAAGCTGGTGAAGTTAAGCCTCTTAAAGTTAAAAAAATTAGAGTAAAAAAAGTTGTAAAAAAATAAATACCTAAATAAATAATTTCGTTAAAAAATAGCCCACCTGGGTTATTTTTTGTAATAATTAATTTTCAATAAGTAAATTATTAAGGCTCTTTAAGTAAATTATTAAGGCTCTTTTTATGGCGACGTCTTCTTTTAGAAGATAAAAAATAAATAAATAAAATCCAACAAAAATAATAAATTGCTCCCTGATACCAATTAAACCTTGTCCAAGCAAGGGCCGCCCAATTCGGTAATGCCAATAAACTAGAGGTAATAAAAATAAATTTAAGTAAAAAATAAGCAGGGGCAAACCAAATAACATTTAATATAGGAAAGACAGCAGACAGTACTAGACCGATAATCAAACTAGCGAGTAAGGGCGGAAAAGTCCATATGACAAGCACATTGGCTAATGGAGCAATTAAAGACAACTGCTTAAAATTTATTAAAGCCACTGGTAGAATAACAACCTGCGCTACTAATGTTAAATTAATCGTTTCTAAAATAATTTTAATAAAATTTTTAGTTTTAATTTTAAACCTCGCTTTAATTAAAATTTTATTTATTAAATTATCCCCTAAAGGATAAATATAAATAATACCCAAAATTGCTAAAAATGATAATTGAAAACCAATATCGTTTTGTAAAAGTTGCGGGTTAATAATAAGCATTAGGGCAGCCGAAAAAACTAAGGCTTTAATTAAAGAGCTATTTCTTCCATAATAAATCGCCAGAAAAGATAAACCACCCATAATAGCCGAGCGAACTGCAGAGGCGGCCAGACCGGTAATTAAGGGATATAAAAATAAAAAAATAAAAATAATAATAAAGGCATGACGACGAGATATGCCAAAGGCCAGAAAAAAATTAATAATCATGGCACTTAAAATAGTAATATGAGAACCGGAAATAGCAATCATATGACTTAAACCAACTCGAGCAAAAATATCAAGATCCGCTCGATCAACTGTCCGGCGATAACCTAATAATAAAGCATCAGCTAAGCCGGCTTCCGGCTCTGGTAAAGTCGAGTCAATCAAACTCTTAAGTTTCTGTTTAAAATTAATTAAAAGTCGATAAATAACTTGCGGCCGAGTTAAATTACCAGATATCTTGATAATCTTTGGATAATACATGACCGAATAAATATCATAACGAGCCAAATAAGAGGCATAATCGAAATTATCTATTTCCGGCGGAGCTTGCAGTTCCCCGCTAATTCTAACAAAATCTCCATAATCATAAACAGGATACATATTAGTGCTTACTAAAACTTGGCCATTAATTTCCTGATTATTTAAGACCGCCTTAACGCAAATAGTTAAACGCCGACTTTTAACATCAACATCGGCTTCTTCACAAACACGACCGTCAAGTGTTATAAAGTGCTTATTATAAAAAGCTAAATCCTGCGAATTAATAGTCTTTTGAAAAGCATTAGGCCTAAAGCCTAAAATAAAAATAACAACAATAATTATTAAATTAAAAACAAAAAATATTTTAGCTGGGCTTAACTGGCGTCTAAAACTACGAAACTTTCTGAACATAAAAATACCGCTATAATTTATAGCGATATCTTATAATATTAGAGATGAAGAAAAGATAAAGACTTAAATAGCCGCTTACTCTTATCTCTTTAAAAACTTTAAATATGCCTCTAAAAATGGCTCTAAATTTCCATCTAAAACTCCATCAACATCGGAGGTTTCATAATTTGTGCGATGATCTTTAACTAAGCGCTTACCGTACAAAAAATATGACCGAATCTGCTTTCCCCACTCCGCTTTCTGCACTTCTCCTTTTAATTCCCTTTCCTGCGCTTCTTTCGCTTCTAGGGATAATTTATATAATTTTGTTTTTAATATTTTTAAAGCATTCTCCTTGTTTTGATGTTGTGAACGCTCGCTTTGGCAAGTCACAGTAATATTGGTTGGTATATGAACAATTCGCACCGCTGAATCAGTCGTATTAACGCTCTGGCCTCCGGGACCGCTTGAACGATAAACATCTATTCGTAAATCCTCATCTTTAATAACAACATCAATATCTTTTATTTCTGGAATAACTTCTACTAAAGCAAAAGAGGTTTGTCGTAAGCCGTCGGAATTAAAGGGAGAATTTCTAAGCAAACGATGAACCCCGTTTTCACTTTTTAAATAACCATAAACCCAGGGACTGGAAATTCGTAACATAACATTTTTAAAACCAGCTTCCGTACCATAATTTTTATCTAAGGTTTCCACCTTCCAATTTTGACGTTCACTAAAACGTAAATACATCCGCTCTAGCATTTGTGCCCAATCTTGAGCATCAACTCCGCCGACACCGGCATGAATTGATAAAAAAGCACTAGCGCGATCATGCTTATCAGAAAATAATGATTGAAATTCTAAATGATTGAAGTCGCTTAACAATTCTTCATATTTTTTTTCTAATTCAGCGGTTAATTCCCCACCGCCCTCTTTTAAAGCTAAGGCACTTATCTCCTCAAGTTCTCTAATTTCTTTTTCCATAATTAACCACTCCTTAGTTTCCGAAGATAATTCTTCAATATTCTGGCCAATTTTAACCACTATTTCCCGATTATCCCAAATATCCGGATCAGCCATTTTTAATCGCAATTCTTTTTCTTCTACTAATTTACGATCAATATCTAAAAGTTTTTTGGCACGCAAAAAATGTTCCCGTAAATCTTCTAATTTTTTTAATAATGTTTCCATATAATTCTATTATAACAAAAAAACGTCCTAAGAAGTAGAACGTTTTTAAAAAAATGATAATTTAAATGGCGATATAAACGATAAGCAAAATGATTAACGCTTACTCCATTGTGGTGCCTTACGAGCTTTACGTAAACCCGGTTTCTTTCTTTCTACTTGACGAGGATCACGAGTTAAAAATGAATTAGCTTTCAAGGCCTCTTTAGTAGCTACGTCATATGCAAATAAAGTTCTACTGATACCTAAACGAACCGCTCCAATTTGACCCTGTTTACCACCGCCTGAAACAAGAATTGAAAAATTAAAATCACGACCATGTCCGGTAACTTTTAATGGTTGAGAAATTAAATTAGCACCTTCACCGGGAAAATATTCAATTGCCTTAACACCATTAACCATAATAACGCCCTTGCCGCTTTCATATAAACGTACTCGAGCTACTGAACGCTTACGGCGACCAATTGCTTTAATATATTTACCGGTAAATTCGGCTGTTTCATTTTTAGCAAAATCCTTTTCTTCTTCAACAGAAATATCATCTACCTCGGTAATCAGTATTTCTTTAAGTTCTGGATTTTTAGTTTTAACTGCCTTAGCTTTTTTGTCTGCCATATTATTTAATAATTAATCTTTTGAGCATACCAGTGCGTAATTTAGTATCTGGCAGCATTTCGCGTACAGCGCGAACTAAAACGTCTCCCGGAGTTTTATCATACACCTCCGACATTTTTTTACTTTTTAATCCTCCCTGATAACCGGAATAATGGTGATATTGTTTTTGTCCTAACTTTTTACCGCTAAATTTTAATTTAGTAATATTAGAAACTTCAACAATATCTCCCAAGTCTAAATAAGCTTGAAATTCAGGTTTAGTTTTGCCGCATAACAAACCGACAACTTTTGTAGCTAAACGCCCGACAGCTAATCCAGTCGCATCAAGTTTATGTAATTTTCTTTCAATATTTTTCATATTATATTTATACTAATTCAATTTGTACAATTTCTGCGCCATCACCGGCTCGTTCTCCTAATTTAGTGGTTCGAGTATAGCCTCCGGGACGACTCTTATAGCGATCACCTAAAACTTCCATGGCCTTTTTTACAGCATTCTTCTGTAAAAGAACCTTAATTAATCCGCGACGCGCCGCTAAATTTCCTGCCTTTGAAGCAGTAATTAACTTTTCTACTAAAGGACGAACGGCCGCTGCTTTAGCTTTAGTTGTTTTAACTTTTTCATATATTAAAATACTAGAAGCTAAATTACGCAACATAAGTTCACGTGGTCCCTTTTTTCGATCTAAAATTTTATTTTTATTTCTGTGACGCATATCGGTTTAAATTCCCTTTTATCAGGGGAAAACAATTAGGATGATAAATTATTTTTTAACTTTTTTAGTCTTTTCTTTTTTTTCTTTCTTTTCTTTAACTACTTTTATTTTAGTAGTTTTTTCTGTAACTAAATTTAAATCGACAGTATCTTCAGAATTCTCACCAGATACTTCCATGGCTGCTGCTATTTCTTCTATTTTTGGTTCTGTTTTTAAACCTTCTCCTTCAACCGCTTCTTCAGCAATTTTATCCTCCTCACTTTTTGGTAAAAAAGAGCTGTATTGTTTAACTAAAATTTTAACTGCTTCATTAAAAGCTTCTTCAGCACTAATTGTTCCATCAGTTTTTACATTTAAAATTAATTTATCCCAGTTAGTCATTTTACCGACACGAGTATTATCAACATCAATACTAACTAAAGTTACTGGAGAAAAAATTGAATCTATTTCAATATAACCAATTTCGCGACTTTCTTTTTTAACACCCTCAGCCATTTTATAGCCTCGCCCTTCACGGACCGTTATTTCCATGTCTAAAGTACCATGATCATCTGTAATATGAGCTAGAACTAAATTAGGATTTTTTATTTCTACCTGAGAATTTTTAATAATATCTCCGGCAGTCACTATTTTCTTTCCCTTAACTTTTAATTCTAATTTCACTTCTTCATCGGTATGAATTTTTAAACGTAATTGTTTTAGATTTAAAATTAATTCCAAAACATCCTCTTTAATATTAGGAAGAGCCATAAATTCATGGCTAGCACCACTTATTTTTACTCCAATTACTGCCGCACCCGGTAGAGATGACAATAAAACGCGACGAAGAGCGTTTCCTAAAGTCATTCCATAACCAGGAAACAAAGGTTCAACGGTAATAATTCCCTCCAAAGGAGTAGTTCCGGGATTAAACTCGATTTTTTTTGGTAAAGCTATGTTTTGCATAAAAAGTTATTCACAATGACGAAATAAATACGCCAATTATGAATTATTTTATTTTGAGTAATACTCAATAATAATTTGAACGTTTAAATTTTGCGGTAAATCAGTCTCTTGGGGTTCATGTAAAGCTTTAATGCTTAAATCATTAACATCAAAATTCAACCAACTTGGACGATCGGCCTTTTTCAATTTTTCGGCATTATTTCTAAAATATGGTAAAGATTGACTGGTCTTTTTTACTTTAATTACTTGACCGGCCTTAACGCTAAAAGATGGGATATCTGTTTTTCGAGCATTAACAGTAAAATGCCCATGATTAACTAATTGACGCGCTAAAGCTCGAGAACTTGCCCAACCGGAACGATAAATAACATTATCCAAACGCATTTCCAAGGCTCGTAAAAAATTTTTACCGGCATCACCAGTTTTTTTGGAAGCTTTATCAAAAGTTAAACGAAATTGTTTTTCCATCAAACCATAAAACTTTTTAGCTTTTTGTTTTTCAGTTAGTTGTAAACCATAATCGCTTAAACGTTTATGACCTTTAGGACCATGAAAACCGGGAGCATAATTACGTTTTACCATCGCACATTTCGGTGTATAACAACGTTCTCCTTTTAGAAAAAGTTTTTCACCGACGCGTCGGCATTGTTTACATTTATTATCAATATTTCTGCCCATATCTTTATAACGTTATAATCTTTGTTCCGTCTGAGACAAATTCGTCTTAAAGGCGGTCACTTTTAATTTAATTAAACTCGACGTGGTTTTTTAGGACGACAACCGTTATGAGGCACTGGAGTAGTATCTTTAACTGCTGTGACATTCAAACCATTAGCATTTAAAGCGCGGATAGCTGCTTCTCGGCCGGTACCTACACCGGAAACGAAAACGCTTACTTCTTCTAAGCCATATTCTTCACGTGCTTTTTGAGTAGCTATTTTAGTAATAATTTGAGCGGCATAAGGAGTAGCTTTTTTAGCCCCTTTAAATCCGGCTAAACCGGCACTTGCCCAGGAAATAACATCGCCATTATTATCAGTCAAGGTAATCATGGTATTGTTATAAGTCGCTTGAATATAAGCTCGGCCAATTTTAACTATTTTAGCGGTTTTCTTTTTCTTTTTCTTAATTAACTTTTTTTTGCTTCGGGCCGCTTTATTTTTTTCTAATTTTTGTTTAATTTCTTCAGGAAGTTCTTCAATATTAGAATCAAAAGAAAAATCGGCACCGCCTTTTTCTTCTTTAGGCTCTGCATTTTTTTCCTCGCCAATTTCTTGAGGAATGGTTTTTGGTTCTTTTACTTCTTCAGACATAAGTTCATTCTACCATAAAAGGTAGATTAATTATTTTGATAATTAGGTTTTCTGCAAGCCAGCCTTGCTTTTACCGCTACCCATAGTTACACGTTTATTGCCTCTAACTGTTCGACTATTAGTTTTGGTTCTTTGACCACGAACCGGCAAACGCTTAGTATGACGCAAACCGCGATAACAGCCAATTTCTTTCAAACGCTTAATATTACTTTGAACATCACGGCGTAAATCACCCTCAACAATATATTTCTTTTCCACGATTTCTCGAAGAATATTAACGGCCGCCTCTTCTAAATCTTTAACACGAGTATCCTTATCAACCTTAGCCTCGGTTAAAATTTTATTAGATCGCGTTCGTCCAATACCATGAATATAGGTTAAAGCGATTTCAATTCTTTTGTCGTTGGGAATATTAACTCCCGCAATTCTTACTGCCATATCTTAAGATATTAATAGGATTATTAGCGTTTTAAACGCTTAAATTATCCTTGTCTTTGTTTATGTTTAGGATTTTTACAAATTACGTGAACTCGACCTTCGCGTCGCACCACTTTGCAATCTTTACAAATTTTCTTAGCACTGGATCTTACTTTCATATTATTATTTCGCTTATTCAGCGAAGACGATTTATCTAATTAATTGAACAAATAAGCTTTCTTACATACGGTAAACGATCCTTCCCTTAGTTAAGTCATACGGGCTTATCTGTAATTTGACTTTATCGCCCGGCAACAAACGAATTCTATGCATTCGCATTTTACCGGACAAATGAGCCAAAATTTCATGACCATTCTCTAGGGCGACCTTGAAACTGGCGGCCGGCATCAATTCAACAACTTCTCCCTGAACTTCAATAAAATCCTTGGCATTAAGGGTAGCCGCACCATCATTATTATTATTTTTTTTCTCTTTTGACATTAACACAAAAAAATTTGATAAAGACAACTGTCGCCTTATCAAAATTCTGTAAAATTATTTATTTATATATTTTTTAATCTTAATGAAATTATTATAGAGATAAGATTGGAAGTTGTCAATAGTAATAAAACAAACTCTTCTATAAAATATTAAGCTCTTCTTCTAGATTAATACCGAACTTTTTTTTAACCGCTGCTTTAAGCTTTTTAGTAAAATTCAAAACTTGGCGAGCGCTGGCCTGATTGTAATTTATCAAAACTAGAGCCTGCTGATCATGCATGCCGACTGGACCAAGACGTTTCCCTTTAAACCCCACTTGCTCTATCAACCAGCCGGCCGGAATTTTAATTTTATTTGAATCAGTTTTAAAGTTAGGAATATTAGGATATTTTTTTAAAATTTGTTTAAATTTAACCGGACTAATTTCCAGATTCTTAAAAAAAGAACCGGCGTTAGGAAAAACTGTCGGATTCGGCAACTTGCTATTTCTAATATATTCAATAACTTTCACCACATCACGCAAATTAGGATTTATAATATTCTTCCCCGCTAACTCCTCACGAATAGATCCGTAGTCTAATTTAAATTCTGCTTGACGTTTTAATTTAACAGTTAAAGAATAGATAAAATATTGACCCTTTAGTTTCTTTTTAAAAATACTGTTTCGATAAGAAAAATCACAATCACGAGCCGAGAAAATTTTTTCATGACCAGTTTTTAAATCAATCGCTTTTAAATGATAAAAAACATCTTTTAATTCAACGCCATAAGCGCCGATATTTTGAACCGGGGCCGCTCCCACGGTGCCATAAATTAAAAACAAATTTTCTAAACCGTAGAGATTATGCTTAATCGTAAAATTAACGAATTTAGTCCAAATTTCACCGGATTTTCCTTCAACTAAAACATAATCAGCAGTTTTTTTTACTAACTCAAGTCCTTTAATTTCATTCTTTAAGACTAAACCTTTAAACGGCGCCGTAATTAAAACATTAGAACCGCCCCCTAAAATCCAAATAGTTTTTTTATTATTACGCGCCCAAACAATCGCTTCCTGTAAATCTTCCAAACTTTTTATAACAGCAAAAAATTCAGCCGTGGAGCCGATTTTTAAAGTCGTATAAGGAGCTAAATTTTTATTTTTTTCTAATTTCAACATAATTATTTAATCATCCCTCATATGTAAATTATAATAAAAAATTCAATAAAAGTCTAAACTACTTTGTATTAATTTTAATACCTCCCTAAGTAAAACTATTCAACATCTCCTAGAGATTGTAATTTTAAGTAAAGCTATTCAACATCTCCTAGGGATTGTAATTTTAATAACTGAGCATATAAGCCGCCATCAGATTTAGTTAAGGCGGCGTGATTACCCTCTTCAACAACCTGGCCATTTTCTAAAACAATAATTTTATCAGCTCGTTTAATCGTACTTAAACGGTGAGCAATAATAATCAAGGTTCGTCCTCGACCAATTTTTTTCATAGCATCCTGAATTAAAACTTCACTGCGGCTATCTAAATTGGAAGTTGCTTCATCGAAAATCAAAACTCGCGGATTAGCTAAAACAGCTCGAGCAATTCCCAGCCGCTGTCTTTGACCACCGGATAATTTTATACCACGCTCTCCCACTAAAGTTTTATAACCTTTATCTAATTTATTAATGAATTCATCCGCATTAGCAATACTGGCTGCCGCCTTAATTTCTTGTTGACTGGCTTTCGGATGAGCATAAGCAATATTTTCTGCCACACTTAAATCAAAAATTTCCACTTCTTGTGGCACAATAGCTAAAAATTTTCTAAAACCTTGTATATCATAATTTCGTAAATCCTCATCATCTAATAATACTCGGCCGACCTGCGGATCATAATGACGATACATTAAGCGAGCTACCGTAGTCTTTCCGCCACCCGATGGTCCAACTAAAGCGGTTACTCCGCCGACATTAATTTTAAAATTAAGATTATGGACCGCCGCTTGTTTATTTTCAGCATAATAAAAAGAAACATTTTCAAATTTAAATTCTCCTTTTATATTTTTTGGTTTAAGGCCATGTTTTTTATTAATAAGATCCGGCACAACATTAAATAATTTTAAAAGCCGGCTAACCCCTTCACGCCCCTCTTCTATCCGATCATAAAAACGAGAAATACGGAACAAAGAACCATAAGCGCGTTCACTGAGCGTAAAAGCGAAAATTAAAGTACCAATACTTAAATTTCCTTGGACAACTAAATAAACACCTAGAAATAAAACAGAAATCCGACCAATGTTAGCAATCGAATTTTTACCCAAACCGATTTTCATCATCCAACCCCATTGAACATCTTCGTTCTCTTTAATATGTGTTTTAATTTTATCAAACTCGGAAATTTCTCTATTTTCCTGAACAAAAGACTGAACAGCATTAATATTAATAATCGCTTGACCCATTTTCCCGGAAGCAGTTTCATAGTCGCGATAAATTTGTTTTCTAACTGGATATAATCGCTTATTAGCCAAGTAAGTAACATAGATAAAAATTGGAGCCACAATCAAAAATGACAAACCAATTCGCCAATCCGCCCAAAATAAGGCACCTAATGTTAATATTAATTGAATGGTTGTCGGCATTAGTTCCCAAAAAATATTATTTAAAAAATCAGAAATCTTAACGACTCCTCGTTCAATTTTTATTATCTTACTGCCAGTATTTTCTTTTTCATGATATCCCAAACTTAATGAAACTAATTTTTTTTGAGCGGTAATTCCTAAAAAATATTCTACTTCTACCAGTAAACGTAAAACTTTGCGATCCTTAAAGTATACAAAAACCGAACCTAATTCTTGAATAATAAAATATAAAACAATTAGCTCAAATAAAAAAATATAATTCTTAACATCAAAAACATTTAAACCATCAACTACTAATTTTAAAAGATATGGAGCAGCTAAATCCAAGAGAGCCGAGAAAAAAATTAACCAAACAATAACAGAAAAAAACTTTCTAAATGGTTTTAATAGACGCCACAATTCAACCCAGAATACTTTCCAGGAAATAGTGGCGCTAGTTAAATTTGTATCTTTTTTAGACTTCATTTTTTTTATTTTTTTAATAAACCGTCAGTTACTTAGACAATACCTTATTTTAACAAACCGTCCGCTACTCGGAAGACATCTTATTTCAATAACCCGTCCGCTACTCGAAAAACATCGCCCGCTCCCATTAATAATAAAATATCGGTTTTTTTTAATTTTGTCTTTAGATAGCTTATTACTTGAGGAATGGTAGAAATACACCTAACCGCTTGCTGGCGTTTATTAGTTTTATTAAATTTATCTATAGCGGCCGCTAATTCACGGCTAGATATACCGCCCTGTTTTTCACGAGCTGAACCGTAAATATCTAAAATTATTAATTCATCTGTATTAGAAAAACTTTTTACAAAATTAGAAAATAAAACCTTAGTGCGTGTAAAAGTATGCGGATGGAAAACAGTAATTATATTTTTATTTTTATAACGAGTTCTTAAACCATTTAAAGTTGCCTTAACTTCAGTGGGATGATGAGCATAATCATCAATTATAATTGCCCCCCGATAATTTCCTAAAATTTGCGCCCGTCTTTCTGTTCCCTGAAAACTCGCTAAATATTTTTTTACATTCTTAATAGAAACTCCCCACTGGCGTGCCGCGGCAATAACCGCTAAAGCATTTAAAACATTATGCTCTCCCGCTAAAGCTATTTTAAATCTTCCTAAATCATTACCGCGATAACTAAGTAAAAATGTTTGAAAATTTTTAGATGATTTTAAATCATAAGCTAAATAATCAGAACCAGAACCAAACGAAGCAGTAATTAAATCATAAGTAATAACCAGAGCTCGACAATATTTTTTTATTTTTTGCGATTCTAAGTCGCGGCTATTAAGCACTAAAAAACCAGTTGATGGAATTTTCTTAATAAAATCCTTAAAAACAGAGGTATAAGCCGCTCGAGTTTTAAAAAAATCAGGATGGTCATAATCAATATTATTCAAGACCACTGCCTGAGGTTTAAAGTATTGTAATTTATTTTGATATTCATCTACTTCCGCCACAAAATATCGTGAAGATCCTTCTAAACTACTACCTTTAAATTGAGAAACGCGTGAACCGACCAGAACATTCGGTTTTTTACCGGCCCGCCAAAGAACATAGCCTAACCAGGCTGATGTGGTTGTTTTTCCATGGCTGCCGCAAACTGCCAGTCCTTGATATTGATTAAAAATCTCGCCCAAAGCTTCAGCGTAAGATAAAATTCTAATATTTTTAAAACGCTCCGAATGATCAGCAATAAATTTCATTTCCAAATTATTTTTTTCATTATAAGCGGAAGAATAAACTATCATATCAATTGGATCTGGAATATTTTTTACAGCATATGGTGTTTTAACTTTTATCTTGGCGCTTTTTAAAACTTTATCGGTTAAAAATACATCGGAAATATCTGAACCGGAAATAATATTTCCCTTCTTAGCTAAAAATTGCGCCAGCATTGTCAGCCCAACACCTTTGATACCAATGAAGTAAATATTTTTATGTTTTATTAAATTTTTAGACATAATTTAAATTTTTAATCTTTTTCTCGACTCGGGACTTATTGCAGTTGAGGACTTATTGTAATTTAGGACTTATTGCAATTTAGGACTCATTGTAACTTAGGACTTATTGTAACTTAGGACTTATTGTAACTTAATCATTCTTAGAGCTCAAGATTTTTGAGAACTTAATACCTCCCCAATTATTCCCACTAAACCTTGAACTGCACCCCTTTTTATAACTTTAGCAATATTATTTTTTAATTCATTTTTTAAAGGCTCATTATTTAATAATCGTTTAATTTCTTCTGCTAATTTTTCCGGTGTTAATTCATTTTGATTTAAAACTACGGCCGCCTGAGCTTCAGAAAAAATAGCGGCATTATCTTCCTGGTGAGAATTAGGCAGCGGTATTAAAATAGCAGCTTTATTTAAAGAAGATAATTCCGCTAAAGTCCCAAGTCCGCAACGAGAAACAACTAAATCAGCTGCTCTAATTAATTCTAAAGAATCTTGATAAGAAACTATTTCCAAGGGATGATAATCTGAAGAATAAATTTTTTCTATTAATAATTTTCCAGAACCGGTTAAATGAATAATCTGGCAAAATTTAATTAATTCCGGTATTCCCCGGAAAATTAAATCATTTATTTTATGAGATCCTGTGCCACCGCCCGTTATTAAAACCAAAGGTTTCTTAGTATCTAAATTATATTTATTCTTAATCATTTCAATACTCGTCTCTTGATGATCTTTTGAAAGCTGTTTTACCGGATTACCAATCCAAACCGCTTTAGATCCATAGTCTAATAATGATTTAGCAAATGTAACTGTAACCACTCGAGCGAATGGAGCCATCAATTTATTAGCTAAACCGGGACGAATATCTTGTTGGTGAATTAAAATAGGAATTTTCAAAAAAGCAGCCGCTAGAACCAGAGGGACACTGACAAAACCGCCGGCACTTAAAATTAAATCAGGACGTTCGCGACGTAATAAAATAAATGACTGAAAATAAGCAGTAATTATTTTAAAAATATCCCAAAAGTTTTGCCAGGAAAAATAACGGCGCCATTTACCGCTAATTAAAGGAATAAATTTCATGGGACCAGTCTGATTATTAAAAGCAGCCACCATTTCTTTTTCTGGACCGGAATAATTGCCAACAAAAATTAAATTTAAGTTTTTATTTTCTCGCCATAATTCTTCAGCAAGCGCCAAAAGAGGCGTAATTGATCCGCCAGTTCCACCACCGCTCAATATAATGGTTTTATTGATTTGTTTATTTTTTTCCGTTCTATTCATATTATTTTCTATTCATATTTTCGCCAATTTTTTATCTAGTATTTTGAAACCGGCTTTTTCTAATTTACATTTTTCTTTTAAATTTATGCTGTCGATTTAATCCGACTTCTTTAGTGTGCTTGCTGATATTTAAAAGAATTCCCAAGGCTATAGAAGAAGATAAAGCGGCTGATCCGCCGGCTGATACAAAAGGCAAAGGCATGCCAGTCATCGGAATTAAATTAATCATTCCGCCAATATTCAAAAAACTTTCCGTTGCAAACCAAACAACAATGCCGACCGCCAACATACTACCAAACATATCCGGAGCCGCTCGAGCAATTAAAAGCCCCCGATAAAAAATAAACAAATATAACAAAATTAATAAGGAGCTAAAAATAAAACCAGTTTCTTCGGCAATAATCGGAAAAATAGAATCAGCCCAAACTTCCGGTAAATACAAAAATTTTTGCCGACTCATACCTAATCCCCTGCCCCAAAAACCGCCGGAACCAACGGCAATTAAAGATTGACTAACCTGATAACATTTATCTTGGGGGCTGTAATTTAAATCCCGTAAACAGGAAAAGCGATCGGTTTGATAGGAATGTTTAAAGGTTAATAATAATACTAAGCCTAAAACTCCCAATAAAATTATAAATGCTAAATGTCTTAAACGGGCACCGCCCACAAAAAAAACTGCCAATGACATGGAAATAATCACAAACAAAGTTCCCAAGTTGGGTTGAGCCGCCATTAATAAACTGATAAACCCCAGAGTTCCCAAAAACGGAAGAACAATATTTGTAAAACTTCCAAAATCAGCTTGTTTAGCTTCTAACCAGGTAGCCAAATAAATTAAAAAAGAAATTTTTACCAATTCTGAAGTTTGAAAAGAATAACCAAAAATTACAATCCAACTGCGAGCTGTCCCGTAATCAGAACGCAAGCCGGGGATAAATACTAAAATTAAAAGTAAAATTGAAAAAAAAAGAAAAAATCCGGCAAATTTTTTCCAATAACGATAATCGACCTTAATAGCTACCAAAAAAGCAACAAAACCAACTCCCAAGCCCAATAACTGAGATAATAAATAATGATAAGTCTTGCCATATTTGGCATAGGAAATGACCGAAGAGGCGCTAAAAAGCATCACTAAGCCAAAAACAATCAAAAGACAAAAAGCTGATAACAAACTAGTATCCATCTCATGCTCCCCGGCCTTAATTGCTAATATTTTTTTTTTAAAAAATTCCCACATAAATAAAAATACAAAAACACCTAGATTCTAAGATCTATTAAAAAAATAATTAAACCGATAGAAGCCCCGATAGCCGCTACTACCCAAAAACGCATCACTACTTTAGCTTCGGGCCAGCCAAGCGCCTGATAATGATGATGAATCGGAGACGACAAAAAAACTTTTCGCCCGAATAATTTTTTAGATAAAATTTGGATAATTACCGACAGAGATTCTATTAAAAATACTAAACCAATAAATATTAAAAGAAGCGAACTATTAGTCAACATAGCGATAATTCCCAAAGTAACTCCCAAGCTCATCGCCCCGGTATCTCCTAAATAAAATCGAGCCGGTGGAATATTAAACCATAAAAAAGCTAATAAAGCTCCAATAATAACGGCGCAAAAAGTAGCTAAATTATAACGACCCAAAGAATAAGCTATTACTCCATAAGCGGCAAATGAAATTAATAGTGTCCCGCCAGCTAAGCCATCTAAACCATCTGTTTCATTAACAGAAAAAGCGGTCGCCACAATCATAAAAATGAAAACTGGAATATACCAAGCGCCAATTTCAAAATTACCCAAAAAAGGAATATGAAAAATGGTCCAATTTAATTTAAAATAAAACCACAAAGCGCCTGCTGTAGCAATAAAGGTATAAATTAAAAGACGATGCTGTAACTTTAATCCGCCGCCACCAATAACTCCCTTCCCGCGCACATCCAGCCAATCATCCACCAGACCAATTAAAGCGGTAATAATTAAAGCCCCTAAAGGTAATAAAGTTTCCGGCCTTGATAGGAAATTTAATTTAGACCACAGGCTATCCGGCCACCAATTACTTAAAACTGAAAACATTAAAATAAAAATTAATACTGTTCCCCAAATTAAAACACCACCCATCGTTGGCGTTCCCTCTTTATGAGCATGTAATTCCGTATATATTGGGGTCAAGCCATTGTTACGAATTTTTTTTCCTAATTTATATTTATATAAAAAATTTGTTAAAAGCGGAGTTAAAGACATGGCAAAAATAAAAGCAAAGGTAGCAAAAAATAAAATTTTAATAATCGGGAAATCCATCATAAATGATTTATTTAAAATTAATCAAATAAACAAAAAATAAAACTAAATTTAAAATCACTGCAAAAAACAAGGCAGACGCTAATAATAAATGAGAAAAAGTTCGAAAATTTTTCTGACGATACATTGCAACAGCAATAAATAAATTAACTAATAAAACTCCCAGACAATAAAGTGGAAAAAGAAAAATTTGCGCTGGAACACCAACTGAGTCAATACCAAAATTAATATTATAATGTAAAACTAAAAAATTACTGGTTAGGTGACGAAAAATAAAACCAGCTTGCCACCAGGCGACAGCTTGAGATAAAGCAAAAAATAAGAGATAAAAACGATTGGGACGGAAATGCCAAAAAGTTCTAAAAGCCGAACCAATTTTTTGACTCCGACTATAAAAACTCATATAAAAATTAGAAAAAATCATAACTATTAATAAATAAACTAAGTACTTTCAGTTTATCACATTTTAAAATAATACAAAACTGTGTTATAATCATAATAATATGAGTAAAAAAATAATTATCAATCTCTTAAACTACGCTCTCCAGGAGAAGGCACAATATTTAGCAATCTCTAGGCAAGAGGATCAAATTTCTCTAGATTGTTATTTGCCAGACGGAGAATTGCGCCATTTAAGTCTACCAAAAAAATTAGAACAAAAATTTTTTGAAGCCTTAAATCAGGTTTTATCTATCGGAACGGGAGATTTAATAAATAAAAAATACCATAAAATTCCTCATAAAAATAGCCATTTACCTGTCTATTTAACAGTTTTACCAGCAAAAAATAATGAAAAAGTAATTATTGATTTGATTAAAAGACCTCAAGAATTTTGGCGGCTTAACCAATTGGGCTTACAGACTAAAGATTTGAAAGAAGTAAAAAAAATATTAAATAAACGCTCCGGTTTGATTATTGTTAGTTCTCCGCACGGAGGCGGTAAAAGTACAACTTTACAAGCTTTAATGTCAGAAATTAATAATCCCGCTGTTAATATATATTTTTTAGGAACAAATCCAATTAATCCTATCCCGGGGGTTAATATTTTAAACCCCACATTAAAAAATTGGGAAAAAATCAAACAACATGATTCAGAAATAATTTTTATAGATAATTTAGATCAGGATTGGGCTTTATCAGAAGCTTTGCTAACCGCTTCAACCGGCCGCCTGGTTATTATTGCTTTAAGTGCTAACAATTCCTCTGAACTTATTACTAGAATTAAAGGACTAAAAATAACTCCGCGACTGATAAAAGAAAATTTAAAGATGATTATTAATCAAAAATTAGTTCCCTTAAATCGCCCTCCTAACAAACCCTTCAACACTAAATTAACTTCTAAAACTAAATCAAATATTAGTGCTAAATCAAGAGCCGGTAAACGTCATATTATCGGTAAATTTGATATTGTAAAGTTATGAAAATAATTTGCGTTATTCCCGCTTTTAATGAAGCAAAAAATATCAGCCAAGTAGTCGCTGAAGTCCGTCCTTATGTTCAGGAAGTTGTGGTAGTAGATGATAATTCTCAAGATAATACTGCGGCTTTAGCGGAAATGACTGGTGCCACTGTTTTACGCCACTTAATAAATCGCGGCCAAGGAGCAGCCCTACAAACCGGTAATGATTACGCTTTAAAAAATGATGCGGATATTATTGTTCATTTTGACGGCGACAACCAATTTCTCGCCGCTGAAATACCGGATATGGTTAAACCATTATTAGAAAATGAAGCAGAAATAGTTTTTGGTTCACGTTTTTTACAAAAAAAAGCTGACTTCCCGCCTTTAAAAAAATATTTAATTTATCCTCTGGCAAAAATTTTTACCCGTTTATTTTTAGGAATAAAGTTAAGCGACCCGCAAAATGGCTTTAGAGCTTTCAGCCGACAGGCCGCTCAAAAAATTCATATCGATAATCGAGCTATGGCTCATAACAGCGAAATACAAATTAAAGCCTTTCAACAAAAATTAAAAATAGTAGAAATTCCCATTACAGTTGTTTACCATGAATTTGGTCAAAAATTAAGCGACGGTTTAAAAATTGCTAAAGATCTATTAATCCATAAAATAATTAAATAAATTATTTAATCAAACAACCCTATGTTACAGCAAATAATTGCAATCTTCATAATAGTATTTTTTATTTTTCGTTTAATAAAACAAAAAAAGAAAAAAGATATTAATAATAATGAATTTTCTTTATGGCTGATTTTTTGGTTACTAGCCCTAACAGCTATAATTCTTATTAAACAAATAGATAGTTTAGTGGCCTGGCTAGGTTTTTCCGGTGAAGGTATAAATTTTTTAATTTATCTGGCAGTTCTAGCTTTATTTTATTTAGTTTTTCGTTTGCAATTAAGTTTAGCAAAATTAGACCGAGATTTAACTAAAATTATTCGCCACTTGAGCTTAAACGATAAAAAAGAATTATGAAAATTGCTTTAGTTGTTTGCGCTTGGCCGCCGTATGCCGGCGGTATCGCTAACAGTGCCTACCATATCAGTCAATTATTAGGCGAACAACATGAAGTTGTTAATTTTACGCCGACAACTTTAACTCCGTGGCTTAAAAGAGGCCACGGCGCTTTTTTGCCGCAATTATTATGGCGCCTCAAAAATTTTGACTACATTTATTTGCATTATCCTTTTTTTGGAACAGCGGAAGTAATTTGGCTTTTTAAATTATTGCACAAGAAAAAACCGAAACTAATTATCCATTATCACATGGATGTTAAAAATAACAGTTTAATTGCTAAAATTTTAAGTTGGCCGAGTTTATATTTACGTAATTCCCTGCTTAATCAAGCTGATATTATTGTTAGTGCTAGTTTAGATTACATAAAAAATAGCCAAATAAAAAAATACTATTTTGCTCATCAGGAAAAATTTCAAGAAATACCTTTCAGTTTAGACTTAAATAAATTCAAACCCAAAAATCTCCACCAACGAAGCACTAGTAAAATTGTTACATATGCCCAAGAAATTGTTCATTATATCAATGATAAATTCATTAAAAAAAATAAACTCAATCTTCTTTTTGTCGGCGGATTAGATCGTGCTCATTATTTTAAAGGAATAGAAGTTTTACTACATTCACTAGCAAAAGTAGAGCAAAGTAATTGGCGTTTAAATATTGTCGGAGATGGAGATAATCGTTCTAAATATGAAAAACTTAGTAATAGTTTACAGTTAGGCGATAAAATAAAGTTCAGTGGAAAATTAGGCAATGAAAATTTAGTTCGCGCCTATCAAGAAGCTGATCTACTGATTTTACCGTCTATTAATAATAATGAAGCGTTCGGCATAGTTTTGATAGAAGCCTTAGCTTGCGGAGTTCCAGTGCTTGCTTCTGATTTACCGGGAGTTCGCAGTGTCTTTGCTAATTGGCAAGAAGGTTTACTAGTTGCCCCCGGAAGTATTGATGACTTAAAAAATAAACTAGAATTTATTTTAACTCATGAGAATTTACGGCAAAAAATGGCCTACGCAGCCAGAGAATTGACTGAAAAAAAATATGATCAAAATAAAGTTAAAAAAAATTTAGAAGAATTATTTAAATAAACATGAAAATTGCCGTAGTTAACAATTTATATTTTCCCTTTAATCATGGCGGAGCGGAACAAGTAGTCAAAAAAATGATTAACGAATTACAAGGCTTACAGAATGAAGTTTTTTTAATTACCACTAGGCCGCATGGTTCAAGCACGACTTCGCTTTCAGAAAGTCCAAAAACATCAGATACAACTTCGCCACTAGACATTTCAAAAACTCAGGAAAATAAATTAAAAATATATTATTTAAATTCCAGTTTTTATAATCTTAATACAATTCCTTTAGGCTTAAGATTTTTTTGGCATCTAAATAATATTTTTGACGTAAAAAAATATTTTAAAATAAAAAAAATATTACAAAATACTAGACCGGATTTAATAATTACCCACAACCTGATGGGTCTAGGATTTCTCGTGCCATTAATAATTCGCCAATTAAAAATTCGCCATGAGCATATTTTACATGATATTCAGTTACTGTACCCCAGCGGTTTAATGCTTCTGGACCAAGAAAAAAAAGTTGACGGAATAGGCGCTAAAATTTATCAATTTTTAACTCGCTCCCTATTCGTATCGCCGGCTAAAATTATTTCTCCCTCTTCATGGCTATTAAATGAACATTTAAAAAGAAACTTTTTTCCTAAATCTCTTTATGAAATTAAACCATTTGATTTTAAGGCTGAAAAAATTTCTACAACTCCCTTAGAACAACAACATCTACCGGAAACATCGGCTACCTCAGCTATAACACCGGTCGACTCCGCCGCAACACCAACCAGGTCCGCCAAAACCCTTCTCTTTGTCGGACAAATTGAAGATCATAAGGGAATTATTTGGTTAATATCTGTTTTCAAGAAGCTTAAAGATCCAGATTTAAAGTTAATAATTGTCGGGGATGGAACAAAAATGCTAAGCGCTCAAAAATTAGCAATGAATGACCAAAGAATTAAACTACTCGGTCGATTAAAGCCGGAAGAAATAAAAAAAATAATGACGGCCAGCGATTACTTAATCGTTCCGTCATTATGTTATGAAAATTCACCGACTGTAATTTATGAAGCTCAAGCTTTAAATCTGCCGGTGATTGCCGCTGCTATTGGTGGAATTCCGGAAATAATCAAGCCTCAAGATTATCTTTTTATAGCCGGAAATGAAATAGATTTTATAAAATGTCTCAAACAAGTCGAAATTAATTAAGCCTCTCGCAAACATATAAACAAATCCCAAATTAATCAAAAATTACGAGCCAAACCCTTGTAATTTTTTATTAGCCTCAATATCGAAAATGGTTTTCTTTAAACCATTACTTAAAGTTACTACCGGCATCCACCCTAAACTATTTTTAGCTAAATTAATATCCGGCAAAGCTAACTCACTAATAAATAATTTTTCCCCCTCATAAACAATTTTAGATTGCGAATTAGTTTCAGAAATTATCATTTTAACTAAATCAGTTAAATTAACATCAACATCAGAACCAATATTAACCGGCCCGGCTAAATCGGATTTCATTAATTTAAAAACTGCATCGATAACATCCTCAATATAACAAAAAGAGGAAGAAAAACTGGCATCGCCATGAATAACAATATCTTTATTATCTAAGGCATTATTAATATAATCAGGAACTATTTGATCGTCGTGAGTCGCCATTCGCGGACCATAAACTCGAAACAATCTAATTATTCTGGCATCAATATTATAAATCGATCGATAATTAGCGACAATAGTTTCTGAGAATCGCTTACCCTCATCGTAAGAGGCACGATCCGATAACTGGTCGACTAAACCCCAGTCACTTTCTTTCAGCTTTAAATCCATCTGATCGTGGCTACGTGGGCCATAAACTACTGAGGAAGAAAATTGTAAAAACTGAGCTTGATATTTAACGGATAAATCTAATAAATTTTTTACAACTACCGAATTAGACAAGAGGGTCGCTAAACGATTGGCTAAAAAATTTTTAGGAGACATTGGGCAAGCTAAATTATAAATTTCCTGCAAACCTTGAAATTCAATTTTAAATTTTTTCAAATCTTCAATACTTTCTAAATCTAAAGGAATATTCAAATCATGATTAATGAAAACAAAATTAGGATTAGCTAATAAATGATCAATATTACGTTCCGTACCGGATACAAAATTATCTATACAAATAACTTTATCGGTTTTTATTAGTTCATCGCATAAATGAGAACCGATAAAACCGGCGCCACCGGCCACTAAAACATTTTTTTTATCAAAAATTACTTGTTTAGACATATATTTATATCCCGTTTATATTCACAAAAAACTAATTAATTAGCTATATTTATTATAGCAATATTCGCTCCGCCATTCCAGCTCTCTTCCCAGGCATAAAAAGATTCCAATAAAATTCCCCGGCCATCAAAAATTCTAACATGCGGTGCTGCTCCCGGTTCGGCACCAACAACAATTTCTCCAATTCCATCATTATTTATATCACCGGCTGCTAAATTAACTCCCCCTAACCAATTTCGGCCATAAGCCAAAAATTGTTTCTCTAAAACAGCTCGATTATCAAAAATTTTAATTTGTGAATTTCGTCCCGGACCCGGGGCGACAATAATTTTTGATTTATTATGATTCTGACGACCTTCAATATTAGTCACCGCCACCTTAATCCCTCCGCGAAATTGTTTTTCGTAGGCATAAAATGAACCTAATATTTTTCCTTCGGATGTAAAAATTTTTACAACCGGAGCTAACCCAGCAGTAAACCCGACTACAATTTGTTTATTTCTTTTACCGTCCAAATCTCCCGCTGCTAAACTTAAGCCACCGCGCCAATTCTTACTATCAGCAAAAAATTCTCTTAATAATTTACCTTGATTATTAAAAATACGAACTTGGCTATTACCCTGAGAAGCGGCGGCAACTATTATTTCCGCCTGCCCATTACCATCTAAATCATTAACCGCCACATTAACACCACCTAGAAATTTTTTATCAAAAACTAAAAATTCTTTTAAAAGTTTGCCGGCAGAATTTAATATTTTAATCGTCGGTTCCTGACCAACACCCGCTCCTACCACTAATTCATCTAAATTATTTCCATTAACATCACCACTAGCCACATTAGACCCACTTTTTATATTTTCTTCCGATACTAAATCTCCATTAACCGCTGTTAATTTAGAATTTTTAGCACCCTCATTAGTAATAACAACTAAACGCGCTAAACTACTATATAATTTAGTTTTAGCCATTCCCACGGCTTTCAAAACATTTAAACGTCCATTACCGAGTTGCCCGGAATAATCTGGATTTAAACGACTAACATTATCAGTAGAAGCAAATAAAATATTAACTGCCTCGCTAGCGCTTAATTTAGGATTCGCCTCCATAATTAAAGCTAAAGTTCCGGAAACCAAGGGAGTAGCCATTGATGTCCCCGACCAATAACCATCATAAATTTTTCCCGGGTCATTAATATCGCTTCCGGTAGTAACGGTATTAAAAAAACTAATACCGGGAGCAGTTAAATCAACACAATGAAAACCATAACTGGAAAATTTAGTTTTTTGATCTAAAGCATCAGTCGCCGCCACTCCGATAACCATATTTTCGCTAAATGATCCATCATAACAAGCGGGATAAATCGGAGTTTTATCAATATCATAACCAAAGCCATTAGATTGTTCATTACCGGCAGCCGCTACAATAATTACCCCCGCTTTATGAGCGCGATTAATTACTTCCTGCAAGGCCTGGCTATAATTAAAAGATACAAAACTTAAATTAATAATATCAGCGCCATTATTAATGGCATAATCAATCGCCCGAATAACATCACTAGCTCGACCCTCTCCTTTATCATTTAAAACCCTTAAAGGCATAATTTTAGCTGACCAAGTAACTCCGGCAACGCCAATTTTATTATTACCTTTAGCCGCAATAATACCGGCCACCATCGTGCCGTGCGACACTCCGGCTTCAGTCCAAGAAGGATTAAATTGCACCGGAGTATAAGGAGTATTATCAACAAAATTCCAACCCTGGATATCATCTATAAAACCGTTATCATCATTATCACGGCCATCAGCAATAATTTCTTGATTATTAGTAAAGATATTGCCTTTTAAGTCGGGATGATCTAACTGAATTCGGCCATCGATAACAGCGATAACTATGTCAGGACTGGAAGAAATAATATTCCAAGCGCTATCAGCCTGTATTTTAGACAAATACCATTGATTTTGATAATAAAAATCATTAGGTTTAACGGCCGCTGAAGCCGACTCAACCATGAAAAAAGCTAAAATAAAAAAAGATGTCAGTATTTTTTTCATATCGCATCTTAATAATATCACAACTTAATAGTTTCTCCAAAAAGAAAAATTAAGATTAATTTTAAAATTTTTTCTAAAAAACTCTCCAACTTATTATAAATTTTCTAGTATTTTTAAAGTCTCTACGGCACATTTTTTAAAACTAAAATCTTTAACCCGCTCCCGACCCTTAATGATTAATTCTTGCCGCAACTGTTCATCATTAATAATTCTAAACATTGCTTGTGAAATAGAATTTTTATCGTTTTGATCAAAATACAAAGCGGCTTCTCCGGCCACTTCTCTTAAAACCGGTAAATCAGAAACAGCCGTCGGAACACCACAAGCTAAAGATTGTAAAATAGGAATTCCAAAACCTTCATATTTTGAAGGAAATATAAAAGCTTGGGCACCACTAAAAATATACGGCAAATCCTCTTCTTTTATCCAACCAGGCAAAATTACGCGAGACTCTAAATTATATTCTTGAATACTATATTTAACCTCATCATAACCGAAACTAGCATCGCCCACTAAAACTAAATTACTTTTAATTTCCGGATGATTTTCTAACAGTAAGGCAAAAGCTTCGACAAGAGCAACTGTATTTTTCTTTTTTTCTAAACGGCCGACATAAAGAAAATAAGGAAAATCTAAACTATATTTAGTTAAAACTTTCGGCAATTTTTCCGCTAAATTTAAGGGTGGATATAAATCGGAATTATAACCGTTATGAACAACCTCAATTTTCGTTGGTAAAGTTTTTTTATAAACTTCTAAAATTTCTTGCTTAGTAAAATCGGAAACAGCAATTATTTTTTTAGCATGACGAAGAGCAAAAGATGTTGACCAATACAAATAATCAACTGAGTTAGAACGATAACGACCCAAAGTTATAACAGTTACAAGAAAATTAATTAATTTATGGGAACCAAATAATTTAGTTTTAGATTTAACAGAGCGATATAAATTACGTTCATGCCAAAAAGCTAAATCATGAATAGTATTTACTGTTTTAAAAGGACCAAAAAGAGGTAAGGCGTGCGCCGGAACAAATAAAACATCCGGACGACACCAAATCATTTCTAAAGTTAAACGCCCTAAAGTCCAAAAAGAATAAATAGGCCAATTCAAAAGTTTAAAAGAAAAATTTGAATTATGACTAACCGCCTCAATTAATTCTTGGCGAGGTGGCTTATTAACATACAACCAATATTTATTGGTATGATCAATTTCCGCTAAATTTTTAATTAAGTAAAAAGAATACCATTCTGTTCCGGTTTTATGAAGTAAATTAGCACGTGAAGCATCAATGCCAATAGTCATATGATAAAAAAAGCGACCCTTTAAGGTTCGCTAATTATTTAGTCGCCAAAATACTACGTTTATAGGAATCTAAATTATCTAAAGCAATCCCAGTTCCCTTAGCAACGCACAACATAGCGTCATCAGCTACATAAGCAGCAACACCCGTAGTACGAGCGATTAATTGATCAATATTACGCAAAAGTGAACTACCGCCAGTTAAAACAATACCTTTATCCATAATATCGGCCGATAACTCGGGAGGAGTTTTTTGTAAAACCTTTTTAGCCACAGAAATAATTGCCTCTAATTCATTTTGAATAGCTTCGGTAACATCATCACTGGAAACAGTAATACTTCGCGGTAAACCGGTTACAATATCACGGCCTCTAATTTCCATATACAATTTATCTTCAATATATAAAGCTGAGCCGATATTAATTTTTATTTCTTCAGCGGTTCTTTCGCCGATAGCTAAATTATATTTTTTACGAACAAATTCTAAAATAGCGGCATCAAATTTATTTCCACCCACCCGAACTGAAGTCGAGGCGACAATACCGCCCAAAGAAATAACGGCCATTTCCGCTGTTCCGCCGCCAATATCAATAACCATATGCCCGGTCGCCGATCCAATCGGAATATCAGCGCCAATCGCTGCCGCTACCGGTTCTTTAATAATATAAGCCGCTTTAGCGCCGGCCGCAATCGTTGCTTCAATAACTGCCCGCCGTTCCGTTGAGGAAATTCCGGCCGGTACTGCGACCATAACTTCCGGACGGAAAAGACGAAGTCCTCCTAAAGTTTTATTAATAAAATAACGAATCATGGCTTCTGTCGCGCGATAATCAGCAATAACCCCATCTTTTAAGGGGCGAACAGCTGTAATAGAATCCGGCGTTCTGCCTATCATATCCTTAGCTTCATTACCAATCGCTAATATTTTATGATCATCCACAGAAACAGCCACAACGCTCGGTTCATTAATAACAATTCCCCGTTTAGGGACATAAATTAAAGTATAAGTTGTTCCGAGATCAATCCCGATTCGTTTAATAAACATAAAGTAAAAACTATAATAAAAACACTTAACACTAATCTATCTTAATATTTTATAAGCCTTTAGTCAATCTCGCTGTATTCTTCGTCATCACCGTTAACTTTTTCTTGATTAGCAATAATTTTTTTAACTTTTTCAGCGAATTGAAAGGTATCGAAATCTTCTTTAAAGAATAAATAGTCCGCCCCTAATTCCAAACTGCGGCCACGACTGTCGGCGTCGCTTAAATCAGTAAAAATAAAAATCTGTTTATCGGCTAACTCGTTATCTGATTTAATTTTTTTAACAACCTCAAAACCATCAACTTTCGGTAAAATCAAATCTAAAACAACATAATCAGGTACAAAATCATGAAGACGATCCATTAACTCTTCTAACTCTTCATCGCCAGCACTAATTTCTACTTCAAACTCATCAGAAGCAAACTGTGATTCTAAACCATAAAGAATATCAGCATCATCTTCAATAATAAAAATTTTTTTTTCTTTCATATTATTATTTTTTTAATTTTTCCCACCAAGATTTATTATTTTTATACCATTCCACTGTTTTCCGTAAACCTTCCTCAAAGGAAGTAAGCGGCTCCCAAGCTAATTCTGTTTTAGCTTTAGAAAAATCAATAGCATAGCGAAGATCATGCCCAAGACGATCAGCAACATGTTCAATCATTTCTTCTCCCTTCCCCATTAAACTTAAAATCAATTTAGTAATTTCTAGATTCGTCTTCTCACTATTTCCACCCAAACAATATGTTTCGCCGATTTTTCCTTTTTTAATTATCATATCAACGCCGCGGTTATGATCATCAACATGAATCCAATCACGAATATTATTACCTTCACCATAAACGGGAATTTTTTTTCCTGCCATTAAATTAATAACAAATAAAGGAATTAGTTTTTCCGGATATTGGTACGGGCCGTAGTTATTAGAACAATTGGAAATAGTTATCGGCAAACCATAAGTATGATAATAAGCGCGTACTAAATGATCGGAAGCAGCCTTAGAAGCGCTATAAGGCGAGCGCGGATCGTATGGAGTTTGTTCATTAAATCCCGGAGCATTAAAACTCAAGGAACCAAAAACCTCATCGGTAGAAATATGATGAAAACGAATATTATTTTTTCGAGCGGCTTCCAGCAAAATACGAGTTCCTTCAACATTAGTTTTGATAAAATCAGCACTATTTAAAATAGACCGATCAACATGGCTTTCGGCCGCAAAATGAACAATCAAATCAACTCCGATTAATAAATCTTTAACTAAGTCTGCATCGCCAATATCGCCTTGAACGAATTTATAATTATTATTAAGGGTGACATCTTGCAAATTTTCTAAATTACCGGCGTATGTCAAAAGATCCAAATTAGTTATTTTATCTTGAGGATAATTTTTTAACCAATAATGTATAAAGTTAGAGCCAATAAAACCAGCCCCACCTGTTACAAGTAATTTCATATTACGATAATAGTTTTTTAATTTTTAAAATTTTTACGACAATTGCACTTTTTATATCATAGCCCTCGTTATCGGGTAAATCACATACAAAATCAAACCATTTTCCTTTTTTAATATTTTCAGCGACACCCTTTAATTCAAAGCCTATACAAATAGTCTCCCAGTCTTTATGCCAAACAACTAAAGAGACTTGCTTATTATTTTCTAAATTATTAATTGTTTCTTTAACATGAGAATTACTGATAATAACTTTATCACCAAACACCTTGCAATAAGCTACGGCAATATTATGCGGCTGACCATTTTTAGAGATAGTCGCCAAAGCCATGGCGTTATTTTCAATTAATTTTTTAATTCCAGAAGTAATAATACTCATAATAATTATGAGATTAATTTTTTAATTATTTCTTCTTCCTCTCCGGGGGCATATTCTTTTTGCGACCATAAATGATGACCATCGTCAGCATGTCTCGGAATTACATGAAAATGTATATGAGGAATTATTTGACCAGCCACAGGATCATTATTCATTGAAACATTATAACCCTCTATCCCCAACTTAGTTTTTAACAGGTTACCAATTTTTTTAACTGCGACAATTAAAGTTTTTAAATCTTCCTCAGGAATTTCTTCTAAATTTTGATAATGTTTTTTGGTAATAACCAGGGTGTGCCCCAGATTAACCGGTTTAGCATCCAAGAATGCAAGGATATCATTATCTTCATAAACCTTATAGGCCGCTACTTCTCCGCTGGCAATTTTACAAAAAATACACATATGATTATTTAATTTTATAAGGTGACTCCAGATCTTGTTCCCAACGAATTTCATCAATCTCTTCTTTTTTTCCATCACCTTTATATAATTTATCCGGTAAATTAATACTCATAGCTGCCACCTCAGAAATACATTTATATCCATGAACAACGCCTGGCGGAACAATTACTAAACTAGGATTAATTTCTCCAACTTCTATCTCCAAAGACTGACCACAGGTTTCCGAATTCGGTCGACGATCCCAAAGATATAAACGAAAACTACCGGGACCTAAAAAAACAAAACAATCACTTTGATAAACGTGTTCATGCGGTCCACGAGCTACTCCCGGCTTAGTTAAACTAACATAAGACATGGCCGGTACGAATCCACTTAATTCATCAGAACGAAAAATTTCAATTAACCAACCACGCTCATCCTCATATTTATTAATTTTTTTTATAATAACATCTTTTAACATATATTTTGATAAAAATAAAATTAATTTGCTTAATTAAACGAAAACTTAAACTACGATTTAACTGGGTATTTTATTAAACCGTTTTGCGCTCCGATATGAGCAACCTTGGAAGCAGTATTAACTAAAGCTAATTCTAAAGATTTTTCAATGTCATCAAAAAATAAAATCATTCCGGCCGCAAAAGAAGAATTAAAAACATCACCAATACCAGTTGTATCAACCACCTTTTTACCTTTAATAATCTCCCGCCTATAAATTTTACGGCCATCATAGACGATAACCCCCTCTTTACCTAAAGTAACAACAACAACTTTTGGTCCAAAACTATGAATAGTCCTAACTAAATTTTCTGGATTATTTAAAAATCTACGCCCTAATTTTCGATGTTTTTGTGAGGTCATGATAAATTCAATGGCTTCGTCTTTATTGGAATTTAAAACACTAACTTTTTTAAGATAAGGTGCAATTTTACTCGCTCCCTGTAAATACTGGGTCATACCAGGATTCCAAAAAACTCGCGGACCATTAGCGTCAACTATTGAAAAAATTTTTTTAAGTTCTGATTGCCAGTCACCTGATAATGAAGCGATATAAATATTACGGGCACTTCGTAATGATTTTATTTGGCCAGCATCGATATGTAATTTAGTATTAGCACCACGTTGAGCAAAAATAATTCGTTCACCTGTCGGAGAAATTAACACAAAAGAAGAACCGGTTTCTTGACCCTTAATAGTCTGTATTAAATCAACAGCTATTTTTTTAGATCGTAAGTTATCTAGGATTAAGCGCCCGCTTTCATCATCTCCTACCGGCGCTAAGCAGGCCACCTTAAAACCTAAATTAGCTAAACAAACAGCAGCATTAGCTGCTCCACCGCCATAAGAATAATAAAATTTATCAACTTTAACTTTAGCGCCTGATTCAAAAGCTAAAACATTTTGATGTAAAATATCTAAACGATTTTTAATTATTATTCCTTGATTAGTAAAAAAGGAAATATCTCGAGTTGTGCCACCAACGGTAATAAAATCATAAGTCATATAATTTATAATAACATAAAATTACTTCTTATCCAAAAAAAATGGCTGGAATTGACGCGTTGCCTTACTGGCTATACTAAATAATAATAAAGCCCAAAGTTCCCCTAAAATAATTTGATTAATAAGAATGGATCCGAATTTAGTATAATTTACAAAAAATAAACCATGACTATTAATTGAAAAATAAGTAAAAACTCCCACAAAAATATTATTAACTAAGGTGGCTAATAAAATTAACAGCAAGAAAGAATACAAAGAGCGATTAGTTAACCAAGTTTTTAAAACCCATTCCGTAAAAATTAAAGTCAAAAATAAACTAATTAAATAAAAACCAAAAAAATTAAAAGACAAAATATCAAACCAAAAAC
>Ga0210057_1000844_pt1 | contig 48988 bp, 41 predicted proteins | sample CryGeyCG2114_010_2_FD_183968 | JGI IMG/M metagenome (GOLD analysis project Ga0210057, IMG submission 183968) | Groundwater microbial communities from aquifer - Crystal Geyser CG10_big_fil_rev_8/21/14_0.10 (SPAdes) (version 2) | ecosystem: Environmental > Aquatic > Deep subsurface > Groundwater ...
AGAATCCGACGGCGCTCCCGATGATGAGCATCAGGAACGGTTCAATGATGGTTGAAAGGTCCTTGGTCTGCTGTTCGACCGAATCTTCATAGAACTCGGCCGTCTCTTGAAGAAGGCTGGAAAGCCGACCCGTCTCTTCGCCGACCGCAATCATTTCAGACACCAACGGCGGATACAGTTTCGGATAGCGCTCAAACGTATCCGACAATGGCTCCCCCTTCACCACCTTTTCCTCCGCTTCGGCCAAAACCTTCTGATAGGAGTGATTCTGAATCACCTCTTTGGTTATTGAAATAGAGAGCACCATATCAACGCCGGAAGACAGTAAAGATGACAAGGTGCGCGCGGTGCGCGCCGAGTTCGTTTCCACGACCAGGTTTTTGATAACAGGAAGCCGCTGCATCAGCCAATCGCTTGCCCGTTTCCCGCGCGGAGTCCGAAGCGCGAATACGAACCCCGCGATAAGCGCGATAATGATGGCAAGCGACAGAAGCGGGTTCGCCGAAAGAAAGTTCGAAACCGTGATCACCGCCTGTGTTGTCGGCGGCAGCTCGCTCCCCAGCTCTTCAAATGTCTGAGTCAGTGTCGGTACGACATAAATCAGCATCAGAACACCGATTACTATCATGGCGATCAAAACAATCGACGGGTACAAGAGCGCCCCGCGTATCTTTTTCTTGAGCCGATTCGCACGGTCCATCTGAAGCGCAACCACCCGCAGGCTGTCGGACAATTTCCCCGACTCTTCTCCGGCGTGCACCATGGAAATAAGGAGTGACGAGAACACGCCGCGAAACTTGCCCAGCGCCGCAGACAGCGTGCCGCCGCGCCTCACGTCGGCGATAAGCGCGCTCAGAATGGATTTAAGGCGCGGATTCTTCGTTTGCTTTTCCATCACGCCAAGCGCCCGGCTGGTGGTCAACCCCGCTTCGAGCATGGCGGCAAGGTTCCGGGTCAGCACCACTTTTTCGTCATCGCTGACGTTGTTCAGAACCTCATTTATGAACGAGAGTGAGAAGGCCTTGCGAGCGCCCTCTTCCTTCAGTTTCACCAGGGTGTCCCCCCGCTCGCGGATGTCGCGGTATACGGCAAAGCGATCCGCCGCTTCAATCGTCTCTTCGTACGTGTCGTTGCCACGCGTAACCGCGGTAATGTGAAATTTCGCCACAGTACCTTACATTGTACGGCACTTTTTGTTCACAAGAGGAGCATTGCCCACGTTTTGCCGTTCCGTCCCGGCCTTAACACCCGACATCCGATGTCGGGTGTTATACTAAAAATATGGAACTCTACCACTTGCTCAACCGCGGAACGGACAAACGCGCTATCGTTATGGATAACCATGACCGGACACGTTTTGTCAGGAATCTTTATGAAATGAACGATACACGACCCATCGACCATGTTGACCGAATTCCCGATGTCGGACACAGGACAAGAAAACGCCGCAGAGAACGCGAACCGTTCATACAGATACACGCGTGGTGTCTTATGAATAATCACTACCATCTGCTCGTCTCCGAAATCAAAGAAAACGGAATGAGTAAGTTCCTCCAAAAGCTCAACATGGGGTACTCAAAATATTTTAATGCCCGACACGGTCGGTCTGGTACCCTTTTTCAGGGCAAAACAAAAAAGATTCTCATCGAGCATGACACACACTTCTTATGGATTTTGCATTACATCCACCTCAACCCACTTGATTACTTCAAACAGACCGGCAACTGGCGGACGCAATGCCTTATAAAGCCGGACCGGGCGCTTGAGTGGCTCGAGAAATATCGATGGTCAAGCTACGGCGACTACCTCGAAAAGAAACGTTTTCCGGAAATCGTATCGGGATCTTTTATGTACGATGACCGTTTGGCACATATGCGCGAAACAAAACGGTACCTTTCAGATCTGCGACCAGATTCCTCGCTCATGTTTTCTGATTTTGAGTAATCCACTAACACCCGACATCCGATGTCGGGTGTTAGTATCTGAACTTATGCAGGGTGCCGTGGACATTATTAATGTGGTTTATTATACTTTGGGTACCAAGAATATATGGCACCTGAACGCTTGCAGCGATCGACAATCTGGCGCGCTGAGGTTGGATCTGGGGAAGAAACGCCGTGGGAAACAACGAAAGAAATACTGAAGTTTCCGCTTAGGCTAGCCGCTCTTGTTGCCCTTGTAATAACGGGAGCTGGGTATATCGGCGCTCAAATAGCAGTGCCGGCTTCATACATGTGGGGAGGGTGGTTGTTCGTTAGAAACCATGATTCCCTACAAGAAGCACAGGATAGAATCGGTGCGCAGATCGCGGCCGGTCGCTCATTAGTCGATCCGCGCAATTGGGATGAATATTGGGAGGCGTTCGGCCCCTACGCTCCGATTGTGGCGACGATTGGCGCCGCGTTGTTCTTCTCGATTACATTTGTTATCATCTCAAACTTTAGAAATTCTCGGCTTATTGGAGGAAACTCGGCTTGCTAGACATTACGCGCGTGTTATGAGAACGGGGTGAGCTGAAATCTTATTCACTGACCACCCGCAACACTTCTTCAATGGTGGTGATGCCCGAGGCCGCTTTGAAGATGCCGTCTTCTATTATGGTGAGCATGCCTTCCTGCTCGGCTTTCGCTTGAATCTCATCGGCGGACGCCCCTTTCAGGATGAGCGAGCGTATCTCTTCGGTTACCGGAAGGATTTCGTGGATACCGATGCGGTGCGTGTAGCCATCGGGACATTCATCGTTTGGTTTCGGTTTGTAAAACGGAATGGTGGTAATAGTGTCTTTCTTGCCGATAATATTCTCTTTCCGAAGTGCATCAAGAACACGGTCCAGGTTGACCTTCTCGCCCAACTCTTTCGCCTCCTTTTCCGAGAGTGTGTACTCTTCGCGCTCCGAGCAGAGCTTTCGAACCAGTCGCTGCCCGACCACGACTCGGAGCGTGGACGTCAAAAGGAACGATTCGACTTCCATGTCGATGAGGCGCGGAATGGCCGCCGCGGCCGAGTTCGTGTGCAGTGTTGAAAGCACAACGTGCCCGGTCAAGGCGGCGTTCACCGCAAGCGCAGCCGTTTCAGTGTCGCGGATCTCGCCCACCATGATGATGTCCGGGTCCTGGCGGAGAAGCGACCGGAGGCCGTTCGCGAACGAAAAGCCGATGTCGGGCCGGACCTGGGTTTGATTGATACGGGGCATCTGGTATTCGATCGGGTCCTCGACGGTCGAAATGTTGACCTCGGGCGTATTCAAAATATCCAACACCGTATACAGGGTCGTCGTCTTGCCGGACCCGGTGGGGCCGGTCACCAGAATCATGCCGGTCTTCTGGCGCGTCGCATCGTGCACATGCTCCAACCCAACGCCGTGGAGACCGAGTGATTCGAGTGTGTACCCGCCGCCGCTTTCGCGGAGGAGCCGCATCACCACTTTCTCTCCGAAATACGTTGGGAGGACCGAGACACGAAATGAAACTTTTTCATTGTCGGCTTCTATCTTGAACCGGCCGTCCTGAGGAAGCCGCTTCTCATCAAGCTTGAGGTTCGAAAGCACCTTGATGCGCGCCACGACGCCAGAGGCGATGTGTTGCGGGAGCTCCATCGCGTCGTGCAAGATGCCATCGATGCGGTAGCGAATCAGGAGCTTCACTTCCCTCGGCTCAATGTGGATGTCGGAGGCCCCCTGGGTGATCGCGTGCCGCAAAAGGGTGTCGACAATCTTCACGACCGGCACATCTTCGGCAAGTTTTTGGAGTCCCGCCTGGTCGAGGTCTTTCGCGTCGGCTACGGACAAAGACGCTGTCTTAATGATGTCGCCGAATTCTTCTTTGAGCGTTTTCTGGTACTGAACCAACACGCTTTTAAGGGAATCCGTGTCGGTAAGTCGCGGCAGGATCTTCAGCCCCACCTTTTTCTTGATGAAGTTAATCGCGGCCAGATCGTTGGTGTCGAGCATGGCGACTTCCAGAGCATCCGCCGTTTTCTTGTACGCGACGATGTTGTTTTTCCGGGCGATCGGCTCCGGAATGAGCGCCAGGACGTCCGGCTCTATCTTGGTGCCCACGAGCGAGATGAAAGGGATGCCGAGGATATGCGCCTGCATGCGCCGGACATCGTCTTCAGAAAGCGTGCCTAGGGAGACAATGGCGTCTTTGAGCGACATCTGTTTTTCCTTGGCGAAGCGCTCCGCCGTATCCATGTCTTTCCGGGACACCATGCCGGAGTCGATGATGAATTTCTTCAGTTCGGAGTCGGTAACGTGCATACAATAATAGTAACATCGGTTGTTTTCTAACATCGCTGCCCGGCGGGAGGGAATGTGAAGAGTTTGACACACGCCCGCGAGCGCGCTATACTTTTCCCTACAACCGAATAGTAGCTTTGTTATACCGATGCAGAGGCATCGGATTTTTATTTCCCCTGTTCGGTCTCCCTAATGCTAACAACTAAGCACTAGCGACTAACAACCAACTATATGTTTGACCTCAAAGGAATCAACCTGGTACTCGAACAGCTCGCCGAAGAGCGCGGCATTCCGCGCGAGAAGATGCTGGAAGCTGTGGAAGGAGCGCTCGCAACCGCATACAAGAAGGAATATGGGAAACGCGGGCAGATCGTGCGCGCGCACTTTGCGCCGGATACCGGCGCGGTCGACTTCTACCAGGTAAAAGTGGTGGTAGACCCCGCGAACGTCCGCATGGACGAACCTGATAACGACGAAACCATGGCGGGAGGAAAGCCAACGTCAGCCGAAACTCCTGCGGACGGGGACGAGCGGGTGCATTTCAACGAGGAACAGCACATGTTTCTCGAAGACGCCAAGCGCATCAAGCGCGACGCGGAGGTGGGAAGCGAAATCATCTTCCCGTTGGAGAAAAAAACTGACTTTGGACGCATCGCGGCGCAAACCGCAAAGCAGGTCATCATGCAAAAGATTCGCGAAGCGGAGCGCTCGAGCGTCATGGCGGAATTCGGCGGCAAGGAAGGCGACGTCGTCTCGGGCATCGCTCAGCGGGTGGAGCGCGGAAACCTCTATGTGGACCTCGGGCGCGCGACCGGCATCATGCCGTACAACGAGCAGATTCCGGGCGAGCGGTTCCGACCGGGCGAGCGCGTACGCGCGTACCTCTTCTCGGTGGAAGAAGGCCAGCGGGGCGTGTTCTTGCGCCTCTCGCGTTCGCATCCGAAATTCCTCGAAAAACTGTTCGAGATGGAAGTGCCGGAACTCGCAAACGGCACGATTGAAATCAAGGCGATTGCCCGTGAAGCGGGCAGCCGTTCAAAGATTGCCGTGCACGCGCTTGACGAACGCGTCGATCCGGTGGGCGCGTTGGTGGGCCAGAGGGGCGTTCGCGTCTCGACGGTAACGTCGGAATTGGGCGGCGAACGCATCGACATCATCGAGTGGTCCCCCGAGCATTCCGAGTTCATCGAAGACGCGCTCTCTCCTGCCGAAGTGCTTTCTGTCAGTCTTGATGAGGATGGACACAAGGCGACGGTCGAGGTAACCGATGACCAGCAATCGCTCGCCATCGGCCGCGGCGGACAGAACGTGCGGCTTGCGGCGCGGTTGACCGGCTGGGCAATCGATATCCATTCGGCTCACGGCGCAGAGCTCGCGGAAACCGACGGCGAAAGCGTGTCGGTGGCACCGGAAGAGCCGAAAGCGGCTAACTCTGACATCGAGCCAAGCGCGGTAGCGCACGAAGACCTGCCGGGCGACGAAGACAACGCGCTTGAAGCAGGTATCGAACGCGAAGAAGGTCCGGTACAGCCCCCCGAAGAGGAACTCCGGGGCGAAGAAGAAAAGAGGGTGAGCAAGGATGAAGCGGAGGCGGTAGCCGAGGCGCCAGAAGAGATGGATGAGCAATCCGACCTCGACCCGACCAAAAGCAGCACCTAGTGCTTAGATTTTAGTCGTTAGGTTTGTTACACTAAACACTAAGCACTAATAACTAACGACTCTTCTCTATATGAATTTGTGGCATGAAATCGACCCGGGCTCGGCTGACGCTATGAACGTCATCATCGAGATTCCGCGAAACTCCCGAAACAAGTACGAAATAGACAAAACGACCGGCTTGATCGCGCTCGATCGCGTCTTACATACCGCGCAGGTATACCCTGTTGATTACGGTTTCGTACCGAAAACATATTGGGACGACGGCGACGCGCTCGACGCGATGGTCTTGACCACCGAGCCATTAGCGCCGGGCATCTTGGTGCGCGCGCGCCCTGTAGGCCTCATGGATATGGTGGACGGCGGCGACCCGGACGCGAAAGTGCTTTGCGTTCCGACCGATGATCCGCGCTGGGCAAGTGTGAAGGACTTGAGGGATGTGAACCCGCACACAGTGAAAGAGCTGGAACATTTCTTTTGCACGTATAAACAGCTTCAGGGCAAAACGTGCGAAATCAAATCGTGGGAAGGAACGGCGAAAGCCAAGGAAGCATTCGAACGTTCCCGGAAGCTGTACAACGAAAAATTCGCGAAATAACATAAAAACAGCCGCACTCGCGGCTGTTTTTATGTTTGTAGGTGGCATGTGGCATTTAACCACCATACCTATGCTAAGGCGTCGCCTTGACATTGGTATGGTGCGGCATCGGCATGAGATGGGGAAAGCACCAGGTATACTATAAAAGAGCCACGGCAAGTGGCCATGACTTGCAAACTAACAATAACGAAACATTATGAACACGATACTTAGCTTGAGAGGAATACTGCTCTCGCTTCTGGTAACGGCGCTCCTCTTCACGGCAAGCACCGTGTACGCGGATGATGATACCGACACCGGCACCAGCGTCGACGCTTCAACTCGCGTTGACGTTCGCCTTAATTTCTCGCCTGAGGAATTGGAGAGGCGGCGCGCAGAAGCAGAGGAAAGGCGCAAGGCGGCTATGGAGGCCACAGAGGCGAAACGCGCGGAAGTGCGTGCGAACGTTGATGCGCGCGTCTTGGACGTTAGAGGCACGGCTGACACGAGGCGTGTGGATGTCCGCGCCGAGGTCAACGCACGACGTACAGAAATAAAGGCGCGTATCGACACCAGACATGACAAGTTCGAAGAAAAAACCGAAGAACGCCAGACAGAGCGACGCAAGCGACGCGAAGAAATCGCTGAAAAACTCGAAGCGCGCGCTGAAAACCGCATCCACCTGCACCTTGACCGGTTTACCACCATCCTGGACGCGGCAATTGAGCGCATGTACGGGCTTGTCGAGCGCGTAAGTGAGCGGGCGGATGCAATGGAAGAAAACGGCATCGACGTGTCCGCGGCGCGCGAGTACCTCGACCTGGCGGTGTCGGAGCTGGTTGCCGCGGAAGCCGACCTTGCATCAATTGAAGCCGACCTGGATGTGTCGCTTTCAGCAGAGGCTGACGCAAACACTGAAACGCTTCGCTCGATACTGTCAGAAACGAAAACGGCTATCGAAAGCGCAAAGGTACACATCCGCGCGGCGCATAAAGCGGTTCGTGACGCGGTTGATGCCTTGAAGGCGGCCGCTGTAGCGAACGCGGAGGCGGAGGCAGATGCGTCGGTGGAATAACCGGAAACACTAAAAACTATCAAGTATACTGACGCTATATGGAACAGAACCCTATGGAACCAACAAACGATATGCCGGAAAGCCAGGCCCCCCAATCATCCCCCAAGAAGGATGGCGGACTTGGCGCGACAATCGGTATCATCATTATCATCATTCTGCTTGCGCTCGGCGCGATGTACTACTTCACCGCGGGCGTTGACCAGATACAGAACGGACAGGTGACGGAAGGACTGAGTGCCGACGAGGAAGCGGCGTTGTTGAAGGATCAGGGATCATCGACCAATCTTGCCGACATTGAAGCAGACCTTGAAGCAACCGACCTTTCAGGGCTTGACGACGCATCCGCAGGATTCGACGCGGAATTGCAGACGCAATAAAACGCCCGCGTTCCCAAAAACAAAATCCCGCAGTGAGTGCGGGATTTTGTTTTTGGGAACGATTCGGGTAGGATGCGAAGACTATGCAGATAACGAAAACGAAAAAGAAGGGCGCGGAGGTCATTCTCTCGGGTTCGCTCCCATCCGAAGACATTCGGAAACATTACGACAGCGCGGTGAAGGCGGCAGTAAAGGAGGTTTCGCTCCCGGGTTTTCGAAAAGGCCACGTGCCTGAAGAGCGGGTCATCGAAGAGGTCGGCAAGGACTTTCTCTGGAAAGACGCCGCCGAACGCGCGCTTAAAGAAAAGCTTGCAGACATTTTGAAGCAGGAAGGTGTGGCGTCCATCGCTCCCCTGTCGCTTTCTTTGAAAAGTCCGAAACACTGGGCTGATGTGGCGTTTGAAATCATGGCTATCATGCCACCCACGGTTTCGATCGAAAACTACACGGATGCCGCGAAAAAGGCGCTTGACGCACTGCCGGCGGTCGAGAAAGAAAAAGAAGTGGCTGACGCAAAGCGGGCATTCCGCACGCAGGTGCGGGCAATCAGTATGATGAAAGTTCCGGAGAACGTTACGGAAGGTGATGCCGCTAAAAATGAAGCAAACGCGGACGAGCCGCTCACCGACGAAGAGGCGAAAGCGGTAGGGTTCGAAAACGCGGGTGCCATAGAGCATTTCATCGACGGCGAAGCCGAGAAGGCGGTTGCGGATAAGACCATGCAGCGCATGCGCGGCGCGGTGGCGGAGGCCTTGATTACCGCGGCAACAGCAGACATTCCGAAGGTGCTCGTTGAAGAAGAATCCCACGCGCTCCTTGAGATGTTCAAGAAAGATGTTGCGGCACAGGGCCTCGCATGGAGCGAGTACTTGAAGCGCGTCGGCAAAACGGAAGACGCGGTGCGACATGACCTCGCACCAAACGCCGAGAAGCGCATCGTGCTCGACCTTGTGTTCGGGCACATCATCCGCGAAGAGAAACTCGAACTTTCTGAGGAAGACAAGAAGAAAGAGGAAGCGCTTGCGCACAAGCTTTTGGAGCAAGGCGTGCCGCATGAGCGCGCACATAACTACGCGCGTGAATCCTTTATGCGTGAGAAAGTCTGGGGAGTGCTTGGCGTAAAAAGCGAGGCAGTCGTCTAAAACCCAAGAGACGTCGCCTCTTGGGTTTTCGATTAACACCCGACATCGGATGTCGGGTGTTAAGATAGGTTTTGATAAGAAGGCAAAGCATGGACACGGCGTGTCCACGTTTTATGGAGAGGAGAGAGATACTTGGCATTGAGTCGGATAACGCGGTATGATAGCCAGCATGAGTAACGATTCAATTCAGAACAGCATGATCGTGCCGATGGTGGTCGAGAAAACGAACCTCGGCGAGCGAGCGTATGACATCTACTCGCGCCTGTTGAAAGAGCGCATCATTTTCCTCGGCGGCGCGATTGAAGACTACAACGCGAACCTTGTTATTGCCCAACTTCTTTTCCTTGAAGCGGAAGACCCCAAGAAGGATATCTACCTCTACATAAACTCGCCCGGCGGCTCGGTTACGGCAACGTTGGCGATGATTGACACCATGAACTACATCAAGCCGAACGTGGCGACGGTGTGTGTCGGCATCGCGGCTTCCGGCGGAGCATGGCTCTTGTCCCAGGGGCATAAAGGCAAGCGCTTCGCACTTCCGAACGCTGAAGTGATGATCCACCAGCCACTCGGCGGCGCGTATGGCCAGGCTGCCGATATCGAGATCACGGCAAAGCATATACTGAATACGCGCGAGAAGCTCGCGAAGATGATGGCAAAGGCAACCGGGCAGAAACTGGAGCAGGTCGAGAAAGATATCGACCGCGATTTCTTCATGTCGGCGGAGGAAGCCAAGAAATACGGCATCATCGACGAGATATACAAAGCCCGCTCTTAGAACATGCCTGAAACAAACCCGCCGCTGGCGGGTTTTTGCAAATATATTTGTCACTGCACCCAAACAGGCGTATAGTGAATCCGGTTCACTTGATAGATAACGAAACACATCCTGACATCGGCTGAAACGAAAGATATCCCGTGGTGAAGACAAAAAATATGGCTTATATTCAATCTGAAATCAGAAACCACTCTTACAACCGTTCGCACATACCGCGCGTCTGGCGCCATTCTCGAGTCTAAACCATAGTCACATATATCTGTTTCAGCCCCGTCATGAGGAGCTGGAATATATGTCATTCAAATTAGTATTGGTCCTTCTCGCATTTGCGGGCCTGGTGGGAATTGCCATAGGATACTTCCTCCGCTGGCTCGTGTCCTTGGGGCAGAAGGGTTCTGTGGAACTCGAGATAAAGCAGATGCTTCTCGACGCGCGCGAGGAAGCAAAAAACATGCTCAACGTTGCGGAAAAGAAAGCCGAGTCGCTTGAAGAAGAGCTTAGAGAGAATCTTGCAAAAAAAGAAGGGGTGCTGGCCACCAAGGAGGGGCGCATCGCTGACAAGGAATCGTACCTTGACCGCCGTCAGACCGACATTGACCGCGAAGCCGCGCGTATCAAGGAACAGATAGAGGAAGTGCGCTCCATCAAAGCGCGCGCTGAGGCGTTGGTGGAGGAGCGTGAAAAGGCGCTTTCGAAGGTAGCACTCCTGTCCGCAGAAGAAGCGAAAGAGAAACTTCTCGAAACTGCAAAGCGGCACTACGAAGAAGACATCCTGGTGCGGCTTCAAAAACTGGAGATTGACGGTAAGGAACGCTTCGAAGCGAAAGCGCGCGATATACTCACCGCATCAATTCACCGCCTGGGGAACGCGGTGACGAATGACGTGATGGCGACATCCGTCGCGCTCCCTTCAGACGACATCAAGGGAAAAATCATCGGTAGAGAAGGCCGGAACATCCGCGCGTTCGAGCGCGCAACGGGCGTTGACGTGTTGGTTGACGACACGCCGGGGCAGATAACCCTTTCTTCGTTCGACCCGGTACGCCGGCAGGTGGCGCGCGTGGCGCTTGAAAATCTTCTCGTTGACCAGCGTATCCAGCCGGCGCGCATCGAAGAGGCGGTCGAGAAAGCGAAAGAGGAGGTGTCCCGTGTCATGAAAGAGAAAGCCGAGGAGGCCGCCTACGAAGTGGGGTTGCATGACCTTGACCCGCGCCTCATGACAATCCTCGGGCGACTCCACTTCCGCACCAGTTACGGACAGAATGTGCTCCAGCACTCGATCGAAATGGCGCACATCGCCGGTATGCTGGCTACGGAAATCGGTGCAGACGTGAAAATCGCGAAAGCGGGAGCCCTCCTCCACGACATAGGAAAAAGCGTCGACCACGAGGTTGCCGGAACGCACGTTGAGATTGGGCGGCGGATACTTGAGAAATTCGGCGTCGACAAGCACATCATCCAGGCGATGCAGTCCCACCACGAAGAGTATCCGTATGAGACGCTTGAATCGAAAATCGTCCAGGTTGCAGATGCTGTTTCAGGCGGTAGGCCGGGCGCGAGGCGCGACACGGTGGAGCGCTACCTTGAGCGCTTGAACGAGCTTGAGGGAATCGCAACAAGCTTTGAAGGCGTGGAGAAAGCGTACGCTATTTCCGCAGGCCGGGAAATCAGGATTTTCGTGACCCCTGACAAGATATCGGACCTGGAGGCACACGAACTTGCGCGAAACATTGCGCTTCGCGTTGAAAATGAATTGAAATATCCTGGCGAAATCAAAGTGAATGTAATACGCGAGAGTAGGGCGATAGAGTTTGCTCGATAACAAAAAACTCCCGCACATGCGGGAGTTTTTTGTTATCTGGAGATTAGTTTCTTCGAAATTAGCGTCTGTTTCCAGAGAACATGGCAATGACGGTCATTGCAAGGATAGTTGCGACGGTCCAGCCGATTCCCGCATCAATATTAATGTCCGGAATGTCGACATCCTCTCCCGGGTTGGGAGCAAAAGCTTTCGTAGCCAAAACAGTTGGAATACCTAAAAGAGCAAATGTCCCCAAGAGACCCCCACATACTTAGTGACGCCGCCCGCAAGTGATCCTTCAGTTCTAAAACCAGTGTCCGCCATAAAAATTCTTATTAATGATACTTGTAAATATTAATACTCAATATCTAAATTGTCAAATTCTTTATTTTTCCCCTTAGTTCAGAATGTTTTTCTGGCATACTAAGGCGATGGGGAAAATACGGAGCTCTGTCTATACATTCGTTGGCGATTTGCGCCAATCTTTTTTGGACCTCGTAACTATCATCGGGGTCGTGTCCGTATTCCAGTTCTTGGTGTTGCGTACCGTTCCCGACAACCTCTTCGGAATGGTAATTGGTTTGGCAATCGTCGGTATCGGGCTCGCGCTTTTCATGCGCGGGTTGGAAATGGGTGTGTTCGTGCTTGGCGAGGACCTGGCAACACAGCTTGCCTCAAAAAATTCATACTTCTGGATCATCGGGTTCGCGTTCGTCATCGGGTTCGCGACCACCATCGCCGAACCGGCGCTCCTCGCGATTGCGCACAAGGCGGCGGTCATAAGCGGCGGGCAGATCGATGCCTTGGTACTGCGTGTCGTTGTGGCACTTTCGGTAGGATTGGCAATCGTCATCGGCGTCGTGCGTATTATGATGAACCATCCGATTCACTGGTACATCATCAGTGGGTACGTTCTGGTACTTGCCGTCACATATTTTGCGCCTCCCGAGATCGTGGGGCTTGCGTACGACTCGGGCGGCGTGACTACCTCAACCGTTACCGTTCCATTGGTCGCGGCGCTCGGCATCGGACTCGCTTCGACGTTGAAAAACCGAAATCCGATTATCGACGGGTTCGGGCTTATCGCGTTCGCATCGTTAACGCCCATGATTTTCGTACAAATCTATGGCATCGTTGCATACACGTTCGGAAGCACCGCGCCGGTTGCCGAACACATATTCCAAAGCGGTGCAATGCTACAAACCGCTTCTGCTAGTGCGGCATTCGCTTCGCTCCCCCTTTCCGGCTACGTGGCACGCTTCGTGGGAACGGTGGGCGATGTCCTGCCCATTATTCTCACCATCCTTTTTTTCTACTTCGCGGTCATCAGGAAGCCGGTTGATAAGCCGCTCACGCGCATCTTCGGATTCACGTTAGTTATCTTAGGCCTCTACGCCTTCGTGGTCGGTCTTGAGCTCGGCCTGTTCCCTATTGGCGAGTCGATTGCAACGGCGCTTGCCGAAAGCGGCAACAACTACCTCATCTACCTCTTTGCGTTCACTATCGGTTTTGCCACCACTATCGCCGAACCCGCTTTGACCGCAATCGCGCGGAAAGCGGAAACGATAAGCGGCGGCTCCATCCGCTCGTTCCTGCTACGTATGTTCGTAGCAACCGGTGTCGGTGTCGGCATCCTCTTGGGTACCTATCGTATTATCCACGGTGATTCTATCGTGTGGTACATCATGGCTGGATACGTCGTCGTAGTGCTGTTCACCTTTTTCGCGCCGCGCACCATCATTCCCATCGCATATGATTCCGGCGGCGTAACCACTTCGACGGTGACGGTTCCTATCGTTGCCGCATTGGGGCTAGGGCTTGCATCAAGTATTCCCGGCCGCGACCCGCTTGTAGACGGGTTTGGGCTTATCGCGTTCGCATCCCTCTTCCCGATGATCGCGGTCTTGTCATACGGTATCTTTGAAACCCAGAACATCCGCCGCCACGAGCGCTCGTTGAAGAAAGTCGGTTCGACAACGGTTGATCGGATTCTGAAACGCCTTCAAAAAGAAGATGCCGGCTCTCTTAAACGCACAAAAAAAGAAATCATTACCATAACCGGCGTGCCGGGAAGTGGTGTGACAACCATTACGAAAAAACTGGCGGAGCGGTTGCAATACCATTGTTTCTCGTCAGGTTCAATCTTCCGGGCGGTTGCCGAAACACACAATCTCTCCATCGATGAGTTGACCAAGCAAGCAGAGGCCGACCCTTCGATCGACCAGGAAATCGATGAAATGGTCCAAGAGCTCGGCATTAAAGAATCAAAGCTCGTTATCGATTCACGCCTTGCGTACCACTGGATTCATCGTTCGTTCAAGGTCTATCTTACGGTCCCCCAGGAGCTTTCGGTGAAACGGATATACGAAAGTATCCATAATGAAGGGCGGGATGGCGAACGCGTCGCATCGCTTGAGGAAGTGCGCGCGAACACACTCGTACGCCAACAAAGCAAACGGGAGCGGTATCAAAAACTCTATGGAATAGACATTGAGAACACTCGGCCGTTCGACCTGGTGCTTGATACGTCAGACACGCCGATCGATGAAGCGGTCGAAACGATACTTTCCGCGTATGAAACGTGGTTTTCAAAGAAAAAATAAAGAAATTTTTTGGTAAAATGTCAATTTTCTCAGCGTATTGCGCCGGAAAACCCAAGATATATAATGATTTTTAGCCATTGAGTTATTCAAACGGCACTTAAAAAGTAACCCCAGTCGTTATGAACAAAGCAGACCTTGCAAGCAAAGTACACGACCTCATCGGCGGCACGAAAACGCAGTCGGAGCAGGTTGTAGAGACCATTCTGGATACTATCGTAGGCGCCCTCAAGAGCGGTGACGAGGTATCGATTTCAGGCCTTGGCATTTTCTCGACCAAAATGCGCCCGGCGCGCATGGGCAGAAACCCCCGCACGGGCGAATCCATCCAGGTGCCCGCAATGCGCGTTCCGAAGTTCCGCCCCGCGAAGGCGCTCAAGGACGCGGTGAAGTAAAAAGCTCTTAGGTTCCAGCTAACAGCTTTCAGCTTTAAAAAACCCCCCGCCATTGGCGGGGGTTTTTGTGAAAGCGGGGTTAGGCAGCGTCGCCACCCTTGTCGCCACCCTCTGCTGGAGCGTCCATCGAAGGAGTCTCTTCAGCGGGAGCATCCGTAGCTGGCATGTCGCCTGCTGGGTTGTTCATTTCATCCATAGTTGTTCCCTTTTAAGAACAAAGATACCTAAGCGTAGGTATCTGGCTACTAATTACGTGAACTCAGCAGTGACTTCAAAAGCACGGCCAAGAACACACATAGTATAGCACAAAACACCTTCTTGCACACTATGTTTTGCGCGTCCGTTTTTTGCGAGAGCTAGTATACTGGCCCTATGTTGCCTGTTATAAAAGAGCTCCTGATTGTCGGCGTATCAATCATAACCGCACTGCTGGTAATGTTTGGCGTTCTTCCGGAGAGGGCAATCGCACCCAACACACCTGTCGGTGCAGAGACTCCCGCCGTGTCAAAAAATAGTCCATCTACCAACGCTGAATCGGAGGCAAAAGCCGGAACAGGCGCCGCGTCAGACGGTGTCGCGGACAATCCTTTGATCGATGACTACGCGAAATCACTCCAAGAAGCGCTCGACGCGCTGGAACAGCTCCAAAACAGCAAGCCGGCTATTAAGCCGATAGATGACTTGAACGGAACGGTCCGCGAATCGGTAGTAAATGTTCTCTGCACGACCTCCGGAAGCGGGCCGTTAAACCCGATAAGCGCGAGCGGCGTGATAATCGACTCGCGGGGTGTTATCCTCACCAACGCACACGTCGCGCAGTATCTTTTGCTGAAAGACTACCCGAGGCCCGGATTTATCGAATGCATTGCGCGCACCGGAAGCCCGGCAAAGCCGGCATACATGCTCGACCTTCTGTTCATATCGCCTTCTTGGATAACCGAAAACGCGCACAAGATTGACGATGAAACGCCCACCGGAAATGGCGAACACGATTATGCATTGCTTGTGGTAACGGGGTTTGTTGCCGCGCCGGGAATCGCGGTTCCCGACGAATTTCCCCATCTGAGCGTGGCACTCCGTGCCCCGAATGTGGATATGCCGGTACTTTTGGCGGCATATCCCGCCGGGTTTTTGGGCGGCATCACGATTCAGAAGGACCTGTACGCGGTTTCAGCAAACGCGCGCGTAGCGCGGTTGTATACGTTCGACACAAACTCTGCAGACCTGTTCTCTATCGGGGGTTCGATAGTAGCCCAACAAGGCGCGTCAGGCGGTGCGGTGACGCGAGAAGACGGTGTTTTGACCGGACTCATCACCACCTCGTCTGACGCGGAAACCACCGGCGAGCGTGACCTCCGTGCACTCTCAACCGAATATATCATCCGCGATTTTGAAAGCGAATCTGGATGGACGCTTGCCGACTACTTAGGTGCTGACCTCAACCAACAGCGCCAGCTTTTCTGGTTCACCACTGCCCCCGCCCTCGCCCAGCAGCTTGTTGATGTGCTAAAGCGGTGATTATTGTCTGACGTACACCGTCTGCGTTGGATACGCAAACTCAATCCCCTTCTTATCAAACGCTTCTTTGACGGCGAGAAGGATTTTTTCGTTGAGGTTCATGTATTCGGTATAGTCGCCTGAGAGAACGAAGTACACAAGCTCAAAGACGATTGCTGAACCGCCGTATTCGGCCATGTTGGCGCGATCGAATCGTGTCTTTTCGGTTGTGTCCACCGCCTTTTGAAGAAGCGTCGGAATCTCTTTTAGCAGTTCGTGCTTGGTTTCATACAAAACGCCGGGGCGCACCACCACGCGGCGCTCTTTCAGCTTTTTGAAGTTCTGTACGCGGCTCTTGGTGAGTTCGGCATTTGAAATGATTACTTCCTCGCCCTGCAAGGCGCGGATACGGGTCGTTTTGATACCGATTTTTTCAACGGTGCCTGAGTTCGCGCCAACTACAATAAAGTCGCCAACCTCAAACGGCTTGTCAAAGTAAATCGAGAACGACGCAAACAGGTCCGAAAGAATGTTCTGAAGCGCAAGCGCGATGGCTACGCCACCGATACCCAATCCTGCAATCAACGAAGTGACATCAACACCGAGATTCGAGAGTACTAGCAAGCCGCCGATGGCCCAGATAATCACTTTCACCGTGCCTGAAAGAAGCGCGACTGCGGCTTTCTTGTCCGTGTCTACCCTTTTGCCCTGCGCTTTCAAAACAGCGATATCTATGATTTGTGCAACTCCTACGGAGATCTGGTACACCAGGGCGATAAGAAATGCCGCGCTCACGCTCGTCACCACGATTGCCGGAACATCGGCAAAACGGATGGCAAACGTTAACGATGCCGCACCCAGAACCACCGGATTAATGGTATTGAGGACACTCACCAAAGCATCGTCTAGGTCCGTTTTTGTTTTTTGGGAAAGGCTCTCCAGTCGGACGATAACGACCTTTTTCGCAGTCCATAGCACTACCCAAGTAGCGACAAAAATACCCGCCGAGAGACCGTACTCAAATATAAAATCAACCATATACCCACACCTTAACAGAAAAAACATAAAACCATCACACACTTCTCGTGCATTCTGGAGAAACATGGTATTCTCTAATTCATCCAGCGTGGATCGCGGGGCGTGGTGTAACGGCTAACATTCCTGATTTGGGATCAGGCGACTCCGGGTTCGAATCCCGGCGCCCCGACTGGAACGCAAGTGGAGGGAGGGGCGAGAGGGGCACCTGCGTGCCTCTTGTCCGGATTCGAAAGGCGGAGCCATGTCGCGCAAGCGACGGGAGAGCCCAGGGAGGAAGTTCTTAGCGAATGTCGAGCGCGAAGCAAGGGGGATATTCGCTTAGAAACTTGACCCCGAATCCCGGCGGCCCGACACGCCAGTGCTTAGTGGTGGACTCGAACAGAGATTGACAAACCGGGTTCCACCCCATAGTATCTATGGAAACCAATAAAGGACATTAACCATCCAAAATGATGTCTTTTATCCATTTAACCTGCGCCGAGTGGGTCTTTTCATTGATATACACACAAACAAGGTCGAAAACCCATTCGTCCGTTTCATGTGAAATGATATAGGACTGAATGACTCTGCCGAGACGCTTCATTTTGTGATAATGCAGATTCTCTTCAGGACGGATTGTTTCATAAGAAACGTTCCCCTCCGTTTCCCATGAAACAGACTTAACTTCAACAAAACGAACTAAGTCATTTTCACGTGCAACGATATCTATCTCACCATATGGCTTATAAAAGTTTTGATCTACAATTACTAAACCCTTCTTTTTGAGAAAATCACAAGCAATTTGTTCCCCTAATTTACCTATTTCGTTATGTTTTGCCATTTTGTTTCACGTGAAACCATAAAGGAAAAGGACAACGGAATAAAACCTTATTCTTAGCCGTTTTTATGTTTTTTAGCCATTTTTCTATAGGACCATAATATGTCCTTTATCAACACATGTCACATGCTTATCCACCTGTTTTTATAGTTTCACGTGAAACATATTTCATGTGGAACAATGAGAAAAAAGGGGCATTTTGGTTGTTCAGATTTGGATTCACAACTTGTGAACATGTCCCACCCTGGTTGCTTTTTAACTCGGCTGTCGCAACTGAATATAAATTTTGATTCATATCCGGTACTCGTCTGGACATTCCTTACTCTACTCTATGAAAAACGCTTGTGGCGAGTTCGCTTTCTTGTGCGGTCACGGGGAATCGGCGTCAGCTCACTAATTCGCTTCGCTCATAAGTGGCTCCTGCCCGGCCTCACCCGCCGCTAAAGCGGCATAGCTCCGGCTTTCGATTCCTCCGTGCACACAAAAAGCAGTTTTTGTGCGGTCACGGGGAATCGAACCCCGAACTCATCCTTGGCAAGGACGTATTATACCATTTAACCATGACCGCGTCAAACACTTCTACGTTACCGAAGTATTTTAACAGAGTTTTAATTTTCTCACTAGAGAAGGTTGTGCTCCCACGAGGAATCGAACCTCGATTACAGGTTCCGGAAACCTGCGTTCTATCCATTAAACTATGGGAGCGCGGCTGATTGTTTATAGCATATCTTGTCTTTTTGGCGTACGATAGCTACACGCACCCGTGGTGAAATGGATATCACGACTGACTTCGGATCAGTTATTCTGGGTTCGAATCCTGGCGGGTGCACATGAAACAATAAACAGTGTCTGCACATTGTTTTTGTTTACATGTGCAAGCCGGAGGCATGTTGCGAGTCTGCGAGCAAAGCCGAGGCGGGGTCGAGCGCACTTAGCAGCATTGGAGCGAAGCGAACAATTATGCTAAGTGATGGGTGGCCACAAGAGCTCAATGCGAAATTCTCGAGCGGCGGCGAGGAAATTATCGGTGACCACAGGAAAAATAAGCATGGCACAATGAGTGAAATGAAAATCGGAACCATACCTGAAGAGGTGAAACGCGTGTCCGCGAAGCTGGAACAGGCGGGCTTTGAGGCATATTTGGTGGGCGGGTGTGTGCGGGACTTGATGCTTGGAAAAGAACCGAAGGATTGGGATTTCACGACCAATGCCACGCCGGAAGAAATTCAGAACGTGTTCCCGGATTCGTTTTATGAAAACGATTTCGGCACCGTGGGCGTGAAAACGGGAGCGGAGAACCCGACACTCGCCGTGGTGGAGATAACACCGTATCGGAAAGAGGGGAAGTATTCAGACGCGCGCCGGCCGGACGAAGTTACCTGGGCAAAAACACTCTCGGAGGATTTGGAGCGCAGGGATTTTACCGTAAACGCGCTCGCGTTTCGCCTGTCTGACGAGACGCTGGTGGACGAGCACGAGGGTGAAGGAGATTTAAGAAGAAAAATACTTAGAGCGGTAGGGGAGCCGCACAAGCGCTTCCAAGAAGACGCGCTTCGCATGATGAGGGCCGTGCGCCTTTCAGCTGAGCTGGGGTTTGCTATTGAGGCAGAAACTGCGAATGCTATTTTTGAAAACGCGTCTCAGCTGGGGCGCATTTCCAAAGAACGAATCCGTGACGAATTTGTGCGGATTCTTGAAACGGGAGAACCAATGCAAGCGCTGTTCATTGCGCAAAAGCTCGGGCTTTTGAAATACATCCTCCCCGACCTTGAACGGGGGATTGGCGTGGAGCAGAATCAGGCGCATTCTTTTGATGTGTTTGAACACAACCTCCGCGCCATGCAGCATGGCGCGGACAAAGAGTGGCCGCTCATCATCCGCGTCGCCGCGCTTCTTCATGACATTTCCAAACCGGAAACCCGGGTGTGGAGTAACGAGAAGAAAGATTGGACATTCCACGGGCACGATGTGGTGGGTGCGCGCCTTTCAAAAAAAATCCTCGCCGATCTCCGCTTTCCGAAAGATTTCAGCGAGAAAGTAGTGTCGCTCGTCCGCTGGCATATGTTCTTTTCCGACCCTGACAAAATTACGCTCTCGGCGGTGCGGCGCGTCATTGCGAATGTTGGGAAGGAAAATATCTGGGACCTGTTGAACCTGCGCATCTGCGACCGTATCGGCACCGGTCGCCCCAAAGAACAGCCGTTTCGGTTCCGCAAGTACAAGGCGATGGTGGAGGAGGCACTCCGCGACCCGATTTCCGTGGGAATGCTTGCATTAGACGGGAACGATTTGATGAAAGAGCTTGGTATGAAATCAGGTCCGCGAATCGGCTGGCTTCTGCACGCGCTCCTTGAAGAAGTGCTGGAAGACCCGAAAAAGAACACGGCAGAATACCTCCGCGAGCGCGCGAGCGCGCTCGCGGAACTCCCCGACACCGACCTCCAAAAGCTCGGCGAGAGTGGCAAGAAAGCCCGTGAAAAGGAGGAAGAGGACGCGGTTTCAGCCATCCACGAGAAGCATCACGTCAATTAAAAACACCCCTCGGATCCCGAGGGGTGTTTTCTTAAGGACAGGGATCTAATCTATAACGCCGCCAGTATCATTCAATAGTTTTGAGAGCGCGTATAGCTCGGCGAAACCCTGTCGTATAAAGAACAATCTGTCTTTTATAGTAACTTATAAAAGACATTCACAAATACACTTATCCACAAAAGTTGTCCTTTACTAGACTACTAGGTGTTAGGTTCTGGCTTTTTGGTGCCAGGTTTTAAAAGCGGGAAGCTATAACCTAAAAGCTAGCCGCCTAACCCTCAAGTAGCAAGGACCGACCTTGCTACCTGCTATTCTCCTTGAGGAGGTTGGGTTTTGCTAGCGCCTAGATGCCTAGAACCTAATCGGCTAGCTCAATCGACACCGGACAATGGTCGCTCCCCATGATATCGGCGTGAATTTCCGCCTTTTTGACCCGTTTCTCAAGAGATTTTGAAACGAAAATATAGTCTATTCGCCAGCCGATGCCGCGTTCGCGCGCCTTTCTGAAAGGGCTCCACCAGGTGTAGTTGCCGTTTCCCTTGTGAAAGATGCGGAAGGTATCCGTGAAACCGGCTTCTACCAAGTTATCCGCCCCTTCGCGCTCTTCCTTCGTGAAACCATGCTCACCCCCGTTATCCTCCGGTCGTGCTAAGTCATCCGACGTGTGTGCGACATTCAAATCGCCGCAGAAAATAACCGGTTTTTTCTTTTCCAGCCGTTTCATGTAGGCAAGAAAGGCCGGGTCCCAATGCTCATGGCGCATGGAAAGGCGCGACAGATCGCCCTTTGAGTTCGGGGTGTAGACGGTTACGACATAATATTCATCAAACTCAAGCGTCAGGACGCGCCCCTCGGCGTTGGTGTTTCCGTAACTGTCTTCCAATTCATATTTCTCGGCGATGTCGGGAGGGAAGTCGAGAAGCGCCGCGCGCGGCTTTGCCTTGGTAAAAATAGCTGTTCCGGAATACCCTTTTTTCTCGGCGCTGTTCCAATACTCCTCGTATTCGGGGAGGTCGATTTCGGCTTGCCCCTGCTTGGCTTTTGTTTCCTGCAATGCCAGGATGTCGGGCTTGAGTTCCTTCAGCATCAATGCCAGCGCGCCTTTTTTAATAACGGCGCGTATGCCATTCACGTTCCACGAAACAAGTTTCATGGAATGCAGTATAACGTTTAACCTCTCTGGGTTTAACCGCCCAGATTGAAAATGTCTTGGTTGTAAACCCGGAGGTGTCACCTCCGGGTGGCTCAGCATACCTAATGCCTAGTCTTGTTTCTCGGGCAGGTCGTGTACGATCAGACCGCCGACAAGCCACATGATGAGGAGCGTGGCAAGGGCAATGAGCGCCAAGCGTTCTTTCCATTTGCCCTTCCCGCCTTCAGGATCAGAGCCTCCGTTCAGTTGCTGAATCAATTCTGGTGTACGCCCCATAACAAATCTCTTAAAAAACTTCCTTGATACTTCCTTGATAATACGCCTCTCTAGTGGCTTCCGCAAACGGATGCCCCTATGCGTTGCAAATAAAGGCTATTTGTGGTAGAGTGCCCGTTCATGCTTACAAAGACACAGAAGACACGGGTAATAAAGGCAACGCGCAAGCACGAGGAAGACACGGGTTCGGCGTCCGTCCAAGTCGCCCTTTTGACCAAGAAAATCAGCGAATTAACCGCGCACCTCAAGAAAAACGCGAAGGACAAGCACTCGCGGCGCGGACTTTTGCAGATGGTGGCCGACCGCCGCGCGCACCTCAAGTACCTTGAGAAAAACGACAAGCGAGAGTACAACAAGGTTGCGAAAATTCTGGGACTGAAAAAGTAGCTTCTAGGTGTTAGGTTCCAGCTTCTAGGAGAAGCCAGCGGGCTTTTTGTTGTTGCGGACATGACATGATTATGCGCTATAGTGTGAGTATACGTTTTTGTCGTTGTGTATCTTTTATAAAACTAGAACCTAAAAGCTAAAACCTAGTACCTGTTTTTATGGCAATCATCAAACACAGAGACCAGCGTGTAGCGGTCTTTATCGACACACAGAACCTTTATCACAGTGCAAAAAACTTGTACCGCGCACGAGTCAACTTCGGCAACGTTTTGAAAGAAGCGGTTGCGGGCAGACAGCTTATTCGCGCGGTTGCGTATGTGGTAACCACCGAGAGCGGCGAAGAGCGGGCCTTTTTCGACGCCCTGACCAAGATGGGTATTGAAACCAAAACGAAGGAGCTCCAGATATTCTACGGCGGTGCCAAGAAAGCCGATTGGGACGTGGGCATGGCGGTTGACGCTATTAAGCTCTCAAACCGGTTGGACGCGGTCGTCTTGGCGACCGGCGACGGCGACTTCGTGCCGTTGGTCGAGTACCTGAAGACGCACGGCGTTCAGGTCGAGGTCATATCGTTCGGCAAATCATCGTCCGGAAGACTGCGTGATATCGCCGACGAATTCATCGACATGAGCGACCAGCCGAGGAAATTTCTCCTTACGCCGAACCGGTTCCTCCAACAAAACGAGCCCCCGGCCGACATGCCCGAAACCGGTAGTCACCCTGACATCGAAGGAAGCGGAGATGGCGATTATGTCGGTCCGTACGTCGTCGGATCAGACACGGACGAAGACCGATAATCGATAGTAAAAAATCGAGAATGAAAGAAGAGCGTTTCGAAACCAGCGTAGGCGGCAAAATCTTCTCGGCGACATTTACGGACTTGACCGAGCAGGCGGACGGTTCGGTCATGGTTGGCTACGGCGAAACATGCGTCCTGACCACGGTGGTGATGAGCGAACAAGCCACCGAGCGTGGCTACTTTCCACTGACGGTCGAATACGAAGAGAAGTTTTACGCGGCGGGCGCGATACTCGGCAGCCGTTTCATCCGCCGCGAAGGGCGACCATCGGATGACGCCATACTCTCCGCGCGCGTGGTCGATCGCACTATCCGCCCCTTGTTTGATACGTCGATACAAAACGACATCCAGGTTGTGGTTACGGTACTCGCCATCGACGAAGACGACCCGGATATCCTCGGTATTAATGCGGCATCGATTGCGCTTCTGACATCCGACATCCCCTGGGACGGCCCGGTGTCGGCGGTCAGAGTCGGAAAGAAAAAGGGCGAGGATGCATTCGTTATAAACCCGACATACGCGTGGAGAGGAGAGGCGGATGTGGAGCTTGATATGGTGGTATGCGGCAGAAACGGAACCGTGACCATGATTGAAGTGGGGGCGCACGAAGTGCCGGAAGGCACGCTCACCCAAGCGCTCAAATACGGTATGCAGGAGATAGAAAACCTGCAGGCGTTCCAGAGCATGCTTCGCGAGAAGATAGGGCGTGACAAGCGCGCGCATGAAAAAGCCGCTGCGGTTCCCGAGGCACTGCGCGATGCGTTCGAACGCGTACACGAACGGTTTTCGGAGGCGGTGTTCTCGAACGCTCCCGGGCATGAGCGCATACTGTCGCTGAAGGACGAGTACCTGCGCCTGGTGAAAGACGCCGACCCTGATGCGCTTCGCGCGGCGGACGAATATTTCGAATCGAGAGTCGAGGCGCTCATGCGCGAGCGCGCGATTGACAAGCACGAGCGCGTCGACGGGCGGGCGCTTAGCGATGTACGACCCTTGTTTGCGAAAGCCGGGGGCGTGTCGCCGATTCTCCACGGCTCGGGCATTTTCTATCGCGGCGGAACCCATGTCTTTTCCGCGCTTACCTTGGGCGGGCCGGAAGATTCGCAAATCATAGATTCAATCGAAGGCGTGGAGGAAAAGAAACGGTTCATGCACCACTACAATTTCCCGCCGTTTTCGGTGGGCGAAACGGGACGCATCGGCGGGCTGAATCGCCGCATGGTGGGACACGGAGCGCTCGCCGAAAAAGCGCTGATTCCGGTCATCCCTCCCGCCAGCACGTTCCCGTACACCATCCGTCTGGTATCGGAGGCGTTTGCGTCGAACGGTTCGACCTCGATGGCATCCGTGTGCGCGTCAACACTCGCTCTGATGGACGGCGGCGTGCCCATTACCCGCCCGGTTGCCGGCATCGCCATGGGGGTGATGTACGAGAGCCCGGAGCGCTACGCGATTCTCACCGACATTCAGGGCCCCGAAGACCGCCACGGCGATATGGACTTCAAGGTTGCGGGAACCGAAAAGGGCGTTACCGCCATCCAGCTTGATGTAAAAGTCGATGGCGTGCCTATTTCGGTTCTTGTGGAAGCGCTTCAAGCGGCAAAGAAGGCGCGCCTGGCAATCCTTGACGTGATGCATGAAGCGATACCGGAGCCGCGCGCGGATCTGAACCCGCGCGCGCCGAAAATCGTACCGCTCTCGATTCCGACCGACATGATCGGACTCGTCATCGGGGGGCAGGGCAAGACCATAAAGAAAATCCAGGAAGACACGGGGGTCGAAGGCATCGTCATAGAGGAAGATGGGAGCGTATTCATTACCGGTCGCGGAGGCGCGCCCGAAGAAGCCGCAACTATCATTCGTGAAATGACGCGCGTCTTCACGCCTGGCGAAACGATTGAAGGGGAAGTGACAAAAATCGTCGATTTCGGCGCGTTTGTGCGGCTCAATTCGCGCACTGAAGGCCTTCTGCACATTTCCGAAATCGCACCATTTCGAATTGAGCGCGTATCCGATGTGCTCGAGATAGGAGAACGCGTTACCGTTATGGTAAAAGGCGTTGATATGGAAAACAACAAGGTCAGTCTTTCAATAAAATCTCACGATCCTGAGTTTGCAAAGCGCAAAGGCGTGGCACCGTCGTCGCACAGCGACAAAAACGGGAACGGAGAAGCGCACTAGTGCGGCATTCGTTGATACAATGGCACTAATGCCGGAAACAAGCGACCCACAGAATGGAAACCGAACACGGGAAGGAGCGCCAACGCCGCAAAACGCACCGGGTGGTGTTTCCTTGAACGGATTGCCGCGCATCCGAACCTATGCGGCAGACGTGAACCGCGCCATCAAGGAGCGCGGGGCCACGCTTTCATCAATCGTCACCGCTGAAAAAAAGCAGGCGCGAGAGCGTGCGCCCGAAGCGACACCGAACCAAACCGGCCGACGGCGCCTTATACTCATCGGAACCGCGCTGTTCGTGCTCCTCGGCATCGCTACAATCGTGGGGGTCGTCGTGTCGCAGAGCGGCTCGAATGAGCCGCCTGCGCAATCGCACAGTATTATTTTCGCCAACCACACGACGGGCATCATCGTCGGCAGCGACCTCAAAAACCAGCTGGCCCGGGTGCGCACCGATACCGACATGTCGCTCGGCGAGATAGCGCGCATCATCGTAACCGAGAACGATACGGAGCTGTCGCCTTCCGCGCTCGCGACACGCATTGGGCTTCCGCCACTCCTCGCGCGCGAGGTATCCGACATCATGATCGGCATCCACGCCTTTGATAGGAACCAGCCTTTCATCATCCTCACCGTCGACGCGTTCGACCGTTCCTTTAACGCGCTTCTGAGCGCGGAGCGGACGCTTGGCATCGAGCTGGGAGCGTTCTTCGCTCCACTGAACGCCACCGGCAGCGCACCAACACTCACGTTCAAAGACGCCGTCATACGAAACATTGACGTCAGGCAAAGCGAGGGCGCGTGGCCAATCCTGTATGCCTTTCCGGCGCGAGGGATTGTAGTGATTACCACCAACGAGTTCACGCTCCGCGAAGTGCTGACACGGCTCGGCAACCAAATCCGGTAGCGGACGCACGCTTGAGTGCGTTGCAGTACGTAAAAACACTACCATATTATGGTAGTGTTTTTACGTACTGTTCGACCTGCACGCATCACTGAGAGGCGTGCTATCATTCCCCCTGTATGCTTACAGAAACCCAGATACAAGAATTTAAAACGCGACTTGAGAAAGAGCGCGCCATATTGGAAAAAGAGCTCGCCGCCATCGGCAAGCGTAATCCGTCAAACACCGCCGACTGGGAGCCGAAAGTCGCCGCCGGCGATGTGTTCGGTGCCGACCGAAACGATAACGCGGATATCATTGAAGAGTTACATGAAAACAATGCGGCGATAGACGAACTTGAAACGCGCCTCGTAAATGTGCAAAGCGCGCTTGCGCGCATCGAAAACGGCACGTACGGCGTGTGTGAAATTTCCAATGAGCCGATAGAAATTGAACGTCTGAACGCGAACCCCGCGGCAAAAACCTGTATGGAACACATGGACCAGGCGTAGGTTGTAATTCGTACATTTGCCATTAAAACGCATGTTTTAATGAGCCGGTATGGCTTTTGCCCGCGTATACAGCGTCCAACCGCAGTTTCCCGACGCGCCAATCGTCATGATCGAATCCGACCTCTCGCGGGGGTTGCATTCTTTTACCGTCGTTGGGCTCGCCGGCAAAGCGGTCGAAGAAGCGCGTGACCGGATGGCAGGCGCGATTAAACATTCCGGGTTCACATCTCCCAAAGCGAAGAACCGCAAGGTGGTCATATCGCTCGCCCCCGCCGACGTCAAGAAAGAAGGCCCGGTTTTCGATCTCGGAATGGCGCTTTCCTATCTGTTGTCGGCCGAAGAAATCTCCTTCGACCCGGAGCGGGTGCTGGTTATAGGCGAATTGGGTCTTGACGGGACCCTCAGGAGCGTGCGCGGCGCGCTCCCCGCGGCGCTTGCGGCGCGCAAACACGGGTTCACCGCGCTCATCACGCCGAAAGAAAACGCCAAAGAAGCCGCGCTGGTTGAGGGCGTGTCGGTGTACGGAGCGGGGACGCTTCTCGAGGTAATCGACCATCTCACGACAGTGATTCCCCTCGACAGAGAAGAGAAACCGCGTGTAGCGCGAAGTACGCGTGGTACCGATGTCGACATGAGCGACATCGCGGGACAAGAGACCGCGAAACGCGGCATGGAAATAGCCGCCGCCGGAAGACACAACGTAGCGCTTTCGGGCCCTCCCGGAACAGGAAAAACGATGCTTGCGAAAGCCTTGCCTGGAATCCTTCCACTGCTTTCGGAAGAGGAGGCGCTTGAAGTCACAGCACTCCATTCGGTTGCGGGAACGCTTCGCGACCCCCTCATCATCGAAGCGCCGTTTCGGAGCCCGCACCACACGTCCTCCTATGTCGCCTTGGTCGGCGGGGGGAACGTCGTCAAACCCGGGGAAGTAACGCTGGCGCACCGCGGCATTCTGTTCATGGACGAGTTCCCCGAGTTCGACCGGCGCGCCGTGGAGGCCCTGCGAGAGCCCTTGGAAAACCGGTTCATCACCGTCTCCCGCGCGACCGGAACTAAAATCTACCCGGCGAACATCATGCTCGTTGCCGCCATGAACCCGCCGGACGACCGGGCCGATCCGCGCGAAGTACAGCGGTTTGAGAAAAAGCTTTCCGGCGCGATTATTGATCGCATTGACTTGTGGATTGACGTGCCGCACGTGCCGCATGAAAAATTGTCTGGCGGAGGCGGCGATCCGTCACGTACAGTTCGCGAGCGCGTACACGAAGCGCGCGAACGCGCCTTGGCACGGCAGGGCGCACCGAACAGCGAACTTGGCGGACGCAATATTGAGAAAGTGATTATGATAACAAGGGAAGCGCTCTTGCTCTTGCAAACGTCGGCCGCGAAGCTCGGATTGTCGCCCCGCTCGTACCACCGCGTCATGCGCCTTGCCCGCACGATTGCCGACCTTGAACACAACGACACCGTCCTGGTGCCGCACATCCTCGAAGCGCTGCAGTATCGGCCGAAATTAGGAGTGAATGATTAAGAACCAGCTTCCAGCTTTTAGGTACTAGGTTTTAGCTTTTTAAATCCCCCATACCCGACTCCTGGAAGCCGGGTATGGGGGATTAGAGGTTGGGTTTGAAAGCGAGCGCCGAAAAGCTGGAAGCTTGGATTAAAACGGATTGCGCGCGCCGCGAACCTCGAAGTGAACGTGGGGCCCCGTTGAGCGGCCGGTGTTGCCAACCGCGCCAATCACCTGCCCCTGTACGACATTCGCTCCCGCAAAGACATAGTTTTCGGAAAGGTGCGCGTAGAGTGTTTGCGTGCCGTTTGCGTGACGGACGACGATGTACTGTCCGTAGCCGCCGTTGTACCCGAAGCTTCGGGAAATGATGACTTCGCCTGAGGCGGAAGCGAGTACCGCGGTGCCGCTTGGCGCCGCAATATCGACGCCGTTGTACCCGTGAAGCCCCTGGCTCCGGCGGCCTCCCACCAATGGACGGAGGAAGTAGCCGTCCAAGTACGGCCCGCCGGAGCCGGTTGCAACCGCACTCGTTGATACTGAGCTCACCGCCTGCGGTGCGATGCCGTACGGAACGACAACGGTGTTTCCAACGGCAAGCGACGCCCCCTCCGAAAGGCCATTAAACTCCAACACTTCGTCCATATCGCCTTTGTATTTCTTGACGATTCCGGCAAGCGTGTCGCCCTTCACTACCGTGTGCCGAACACCCGATATCGGAAGGATAACCAGCGTTTCGCCAGGGCGTATCACATTCCCGCGCCGCAGGTCGTTTGACCAAATGATGGTGTTGGTCGAGACATTGAAAAGCTCGGCAATCTGCGAGAGCGTGTCGCCCTCGCGCACTACATATATGGAAATCTGATCGGCGCCGGGGCGGGCAACTTCAATATCGGCAAGGGTGCCTGAAGGGCCGATTTCTGGCACCAACGCCACTCCGCCGGCAATTGCGATGTCGCCGCCGCCTTTGGCCGGATTCGGATCGGCGTTCAAGGCCGCCTTCAAGGCCGGGGTCACGCTGATGTCATGAATCCTGACCTGCTGTGCCACCGCGGCGCCCGGCAGGGCGAATTTCTGGAACGAATCGAAAAATTGGGATAGTGAAAACGCGATTGCCACGTGGGGAAGCACCGCGAACACGGAAAAGGCGAATGTCACGGCGATAACCGCCGAACGTTGTTTCCTCTGTATCGCCCGCAGCGCACTTTCAAAGAGCTTTCGTGCGGGGTCCTGTTTTTTGATTTCGATAACGGGTTCTCGTGCGAGATTCAGTGTCGGTAGTTCAGAAATACGGCTCTATTAAGCCATATACAGCCATTTCCTTCGTGCGGAGATAGGAACACTATACGCGCGTCAACCCCTAAGTCAACACGCATATTCCGGCCTCGGTGGACATCCAAAAATCCTTGACAATGGGCTTTGTTTATTATATATTCCCCACTATTATCAGGCGCGCAACATGGCACAAGAAGCACACAAGAATAAAAAAGAGGGGGGTGGTTGGGTTTCGGGAACCTTACCTTTTCTTGGGGCAGGGCTTGGCGCCAGTGCATTATGGATAGCATGGGCAGCGGCAACGCATGGCGCTCCTGACATTGAGGTGCCGGAAACAGCTCCTGAGCCCGAAATCGACCCGCCGGAAAAAGCCGCGCCTGAAGAAGCGGTAGGCCCGGCAGAGCCGCCTAGGAAGAGCTTGGATGACATCGCCGACGAAGTGTCGGCAAAGAATAAGGGGAGCGCCGGAGAGACGGAAGCGGCTGATGCACCTTCTGCAGGAGCGGGAGAGGAAGATGCTCCTGCGGAACCAAACGCGGAAGCGGCTGAAGCCGTGGATACTATTGCCGAACAAATTGCCGCTCTCAAAGCCGAAGTGGCGGCTGACCTTGGCGTTGACAATACCGACGCCATTAACGTGGAGATTACACCGGACGGCACTCCTCGTATTACTGTCGTTGATGAAAACGGCGTGACACTCGCAAACATCGTGCCGAAAGATTCTCTGGACCAGGCGTGGTTCCCGCAGAGTGTGACCGACCAGAAGTACATCGTAGCGACCCTTGAGGGAGACACGCATCCATACAGTACGGCGCGTGAGCTGACCCGCCTCGGCGTCATCCAGAAAGACGATGTCTTCTATTTCACCGAACACCTGAGCGACGACGACAAGGGATTCTGCTACAAAAACAACCAGCTCTTGATTTCGAACTTTGACGGCACGTGGACATGCCACGGTCCCGACTGCCCGCCGATACCTCCCGCGGTAGATATTCCGGTGGTTCCCGAACCGCACTCCGCAGTAGCGGACATAGCGCCTCCTGAACCGGAGTCCGTTACTCCGCCGGCCGTAGTTGAAGAAACTCCAGGACCAGAGCCCGAGCCGATACCGGTAACCGACCGCGTGCGAATTTTCCAATCGTGGGCGTATGGGTGCACCGAGAATGGGTGCGGCATAATCCCGACGATGTTCCTCACGTTTGATAGCGTAGAGGATGCGCGCGAGTTCTGTGGAAGCGCCGAAGGTCAAGAGTTCATGAGACACCTTACTGAAGGCGGCAACAATCTCGGCAACTGTTTTTACATAACTGACGGAGAGGAGAATCTGCAACAAATGAGTTTCGAAACCGAAAGTGCGCGCGTTGGGGACACTACCTACAAGCGCATTGTGTTCGATGAAAACGGCGCTCCGCGGATAGACGAGGGCACCCTGAAAGACGCGCGCTTTAACGAAGAGCGCGGCGGGAGTACCACGTTGCGCGGGGGCACCGCTTCGCATCGAATCAGCGAAGAAGATTTTGAAGAGCGCCTTGCACGCGGCATTGGCGACGCTTCTGATGCAGACGCAAAGAAAGTGCCGAGTGTCGGCGGATGGAACACGAACACTATAGGCGTCGGGAATGTCCAGGAATTACGCTTGAACAGTGAAACCGGACAGTGGGAATACGTACCGCTCGACCAGGCAGTTGATGCCGGCGAAGACGCCATTGCGGACGCAGGTGGTTTGAGTGCATCTGAATACGCCGCACTCAAGAGCGTGCCTCTCCCGCGCGAATTTTACGACACCGACGCATCATTTAAAGATAAGTGGCATGCGCTTCGCGAGGCGGCTGAAGCGCGCGGTATCGATATGAGCGAGAACGGCGCGAAGAACATGACGCGCATCATTATGGAGCAGGGGTTCGGGCAGGACGGCAACATACAATCATTCAATGAAGCGTTGGTGGGCGAGAAGAACACACAGCTTCGTATCCCTTCAATTCGGTCGGACGGCTCAGCCGCTACTGTTGAAGATGCGGTCCGCATTTCAGCCAGAAACAGGGAACTGCTTTTGCGCGACGTAACACTGGGGTCACGGTAACCGGTACGGTATAGTTGTGCGGTATGCACGACTCACTGAGCCCCGCCCAGCGCGAAGCGGTCTTCCATAAGGAAGGTGCGCTTCTGATTCTGGCGGGCGCGGGCGCGGGGAAAACGCGCGTCATCACGCACCGCATTGCGGAGTTGATCCGCCAAGGTGTCGCACCCGAGCGGATACTGGCGGTTACGTTCACCAATAAAGCCGCACAGGAAATGAAAGAGCGCATCAGCGCGCTTCTCGGACGCGAATGGTCGCTTTCGCCCTACGATACGTCGAAAAGTCTTCCCTTCGTCGGAACGTTCCACGCGCTGTCCCTTCATATCATCAAAGCATTTCATAGAGAGGCAAATCTTCCGGCGCGGCCGACCATTTTCGACCGAAGCGATTCCCTGCGGGCCGTAAAGAAAGCGACGGAAGAAGCCGGGTTTGACCCGAAACAGCTGGAGCCCAGGCGCGTGCTTTCCATTATGAGCCGCGCGAAAGGAGATGCGCTTGATACTGAAGGGTTCCGGAGCGAGCGCGCGTCTTCCTATATCGACGAGGCGGTCGCAGACGTGTGGGAGCGCTATCAGACAATCCTGAAAAAAGAAAAAGCGCTCGATTTTGATGACATCCTGCTCGCGGCGTACCGTCTCCTGCGAGACAACACTGTTGCGCGAGAATATTTTCAAAACGCGTGGGAATATCTCCATGTCGACGAGTACCAGGACACAAACCGCGTGCAGTATGAACTGATGCGACTCCTTGCGGCGCGGCATGGCAATATCGCCGCCGTAGGAGATGCAGACCAGAACATCTACAGCTGGCGAGGAGCCTCTTTGGACCACATCCTCAATTTCGAACACGACTTCAAGGGAGCAACGGTGCTTCTTCTGACTGAAAACTACCGTTCAACCAAAACAATCATTCAGGCGGCAAATGACGCGATTGTAAAAAATATAAAACGGCAGGAAAAGGAACTCTATACGAAAAACATTGACGGCGAACCGATTGCCGTACTCGGCGCTATGAACGAAACGCATGAGGCACGGTCTGTGGTCGCAGAGTGCAGAATGCTTATACAAGGCGGCGCGTCGCCGAATGATATCGCAGTCTTGTACCGGGCAAACTTTCAATCGCGCGCACTTGAAGAGGCGTTCCTGGGCTCCGACATCCCGTATCAGGTACTGGGTACTCGCTTTTTCGAACGCAAAGAAATCAAAGACGCGCTTTCATATCTGCGGCTTGCACAAAACCCGGACAGCACATCCGATCTTGCGCGCATCATTAACACCCCCGCGCGCGGCATCGGGAAAGTAACGCTTGTCAAAGTGCTCCAAGAACAACGTGACACCCTCACACTCGCGCAGCAGAAAAAAGTGGTCGAATTCGATTCAATCATCGAAGCCATCCGTGCGAAAATATCCGTGGCCAAAACATCCGACGTGGTTCGTTTCGCCCTTGAGAAGAGCGGCATGGCGGCTTTGTACGAGCGCGGAAAGGGGGAAGATGAGGAGCGGTTGGAAAACCTACACGAGCTGGTAACGGTAGCGACCAAGTACGATACGTTCCCGCCGGAAGAGGGCTTGGAACGTTTGCTTGAAGAGGCGGCGCTCCAGAGCGACCAGGATGAGTTGTTGCAAAAGCGGGAAAAGAAAGACGGGGTGAAGCTGATGACCGTGCACGCGGCAAAGGGCTTGGAATTTTCGTACGTATTCATCACAGGGCTTGAGGAGGGGCTCTTCCCGCACGAACGCGACGAACGCGACAGCGTAGATGAGGAAGAGGAACGTCGGCTGTTTTATGTCGCGCTCACCCGTGCGAAAAAGAAAGTGTATCTTACGCACGCATTGACCAGGCGCATCTTCGGTACACGCTCCACCAACATTCCATCAACGTTCATCACCGAAATGGACGAAACGCTCTACGAGGTTCTGGCCTCGCCAGATTGGGACGAGTACGATGAAAAACAAATACATATCTAAGGTGCTCATCTAAAACAGATACGCCACCCGCGCTGTCTCTCTTTATCTCTCTCTAGCTCTGACTCTAGCTCTGGCTCTGTAAAATACTAATACAAATTCTCCCATATGGTATAATTTGTATTATGGATATTTCTGATGCACTCGACAGAGCGTTCGAACCGCTACAAAAACCGCTGACTGAGTGGGGTGGGAGAGAATATACAATCGCACTTCTCTCGGTCATTGCCACAGGAACGATAGCAATTTCTGTGCTTGCCGCGCCGAACCTGGTGCAAGTGTTCACACTGTTTAAAGCAAAAAACAGAAAAGAACGCTACCGCATCTCCGCGCGCATGCGGCAACTGGAACGCTCCGGCTATATTGAAAAAACCAAGAAACAATACGTTCTCACCCGAAAAGGGGAAACGCGCTTGAATGAGGAATATGTGTGGGGGATGAAACCGCCTATTCCGAAGCAATGGGATCACCGATGGCATTTCGTTGCGTTCGATATCCCCGGAGAAAAACGTTTCGAGCGATCGCGCCAGGCGTTGCGTGCACGCCTTTTTGAGTTGGGTTTCGTCCGCCACCAAGATTCGCTCTTTGTGCATCGCTACGATATGCGCACAACCATCGAGCAGTTTGCTGTTTTTTACGGCATCGAAAAATTTCTTACCTTCATTGTCGCGACAAAAATAGACAATGAACAAGCCGTAGCCAAACAGTGTCGTCTTCCGACATAATACACTTTCTCCCATATGGGAGAAAGTGTATTACAAAAAAGACGGTAAAGACGGGTTCGCCTTTGATGAGAGAGACGAGAGAAGGGGAGGGAGGATACAAGAGATAAAAGAGAGTGGATGAGTGTTGGTGTACTGAACCTCGTGATACAACGGATGCATGTTTGGAAGGAAAAAAACACCAAAACTCGGGCAGCACCTTTTGACGTCCCGCGATATCGCGCGCGCAGTGGTCGAGGCGGGGCGCGTGGTGCCGGGGGATACCGTTTTGGAGGTCGGCCCAGGCAAAGGCATGCTGACCCGCGAACTCCTCGACGCGGGAGCGACGGTGCGCGCGCTTGAAAAAGATCCAACCATGGTCGCCATACTTTATGAAACCTTTCCGGAGGAGATAAAGAGCGGGCGGCTCTCTATAATAGAGGGCGACGCCCGCGATTTTTTAAAGCTCGAATCTGGAAGCTCGAATCTGGAAGCTCCCTACAAAATCATTGCCAACATCCCGTACTACATTACCGGTGAATTGCTGCGGCTCTTCCTCACGGCAAAAACACAACCCAAAACAATCGCGCTTTTGGTCCAGAAAGAGGTGGCGGAGCGCATCGCCCGAAGCGCCAAGGAAAGCATCCTGTCGTTGTCGGTGAAAGCGTATGGCGAGCCGCACTACGTGCGTACCGTGAAGGCCGGCAGTTTCAACCCACCCCCCAAGGTCGACTCCGCGATACTTGCTATAACAAACATTTCACGGAAACGTTTCAACACGGTGCCGGAGAGGTTCTTTTTCGATCTTCTGCATGCGGGGTTCGGCCAGAAAAGGAAACAGCTCCGGGGAAACCTGAAGCGCGCGCTCGGTGTGGACGAAAAAACCCTTGAAGCGGTGTGGAAAAGCGCGGAACTTCCTAGTGCCGTCCGCGCCGAAGACGTGCCGCTTGAAGGGTGGTGTACGCTTGCGCACCTACTCAATGGGCGTGAGTAGAGATCAGGACGTGCTGGCCCGTTTTAGCCAAAACTCCTGTTATAAAGCCGTAAAATCGAAAGAGCGAGTCGAACTTTTAAGTATATTGAGTAGATACTTGACAAGTATACATTTTAGATGCTAAAATGACTGCATATGGAAAATATAAAAGAAGAATGATGACGTACTCGCATATATCGCAATAGGTATGTTGCTAGCTGGCTCTGCATGGTTTGGCGATCAATCAACGTCTAAATAAAAATTAAAAATGATTAGCAAATAACAACAAACTCCCGCACGCGGGAGTTTGTTGTGCCACAGGTAGAAACGTATCATATTATGATACGTTTTTTAGCTTTGTTACTTGGTTGCGTTATTTGCTCGAGCCGTGAAATCGGATTAACCCGGAAATCTGCGCGCCGGGAACCGGGCACGACACCCCTCCGAGACTCGTCGTATAAATTCCCAAAAGCCACTGCCCCGGGTGGAGCGGTGGGCCTTCTCGATAGCTTATGGAAGTCCCTCCCTGATATACCAGCGCGGCAGTGGTAAACCCTTTAAGAAGAACGAGCGAAGCGGTGGGATTCAACGGGCAGGGCGTGATTTCTGCAATCTGCCCGCCAAACGGCACGAACAGCGCCGCGTGAGCTGAGAGCGGTGCGGCGACTATGAAAAAGAACCCGAGTATCGCGCCGAAGGCTTGGTACATGCGAAACATATACTCACACTATCATAGCGCGGCTTGACTCATACACCCTTTTCGCACGCTATAATCAGGAGAATGATCGACCGAAAGAATCTCGGGGTGCTGTTGGTATCCGGTGCGGTTGCCCTCTCGGCTGTTGCCGTCGCTCTTTTCACTGCAAATATTAAAGAAGAGCGGGCGGGCGAGACGAGCACTGATGCGCTTACGGTTGTTGCCGCGAACAGTCCCGAATCGGACGCGCAGTTTGACACGGACGGAGACGGTGTGCCGAACTGGAAAGAGGCGCTATTCGGAACTGATCCCAACAACCCCGACACCGACGGAGACGGCGTCTCGGACGGAGACGAGATAGCGCAAAAATCAAACGCGACCGCGTACGGGGTCGAGCCAGTGGAGGAAGGCGCTTATTCTGCGCCGCGCGCGCTTCCCCCGACCGACGCCCTCGCCCGTGAACTGTTCGTCGCCTACGCGGCGGCGAAACAGAACGACGGAACGATTGACAGCGCCGAAATACGCTCGGCGGTCAACGACCTTATCGCAAACAACGCTCCTGAAACCGACTCTCCGCCGCAGCCGTATGCGCTTGCGGACGTGAACATCGAAGACGATGTGCCGGCAAAAGCATACGCCGGCGGGGTGGAGCAGGCACTTCGCGCGTCCCGCCAGGTGCGCGAGTATGAACTGTCCGTATTCGCGCGCGTTGTTGAAACAAAGAGCCACGAAGAGGCGGCAAAACTTTCTGCGACCGCAAACATCTACCGTGGTATTGCTGATGCCTTGATGGCGCTCGATACGCCATCCTCGGTGGCGCCCGAACACGTGGCGCTTGCAAACAGTTTAGTGGCGCTTGCATATGAAATCGACCGCCTTGCGGGGTGGGTTTCAGGCGGCGACCCTTACGTTGCACTCCTCCTTTTGGGCTCGTACGGCCGCGCTGAAGAAGCCATGAGCGACGATATGAACGACCTGTTCAGTCTTGTCGGCGCCCTAAACACGTAAGCTATGAAAAAAATCTTTATCATACTGCTATTCGTTTCGCTTCTTGCTCCTGCGGACGCGCATGCGGCATTTTTAGGTATCGGCGGGTGCAGTGCCGCGGCGGCGGTTGAAGGCGCCGTTTCAAAAGCGACCGACGTGGCAACGTCAAAGATCGCGAACACCATTGGCGTGGGGGCGGGGGTTTTGGGGCAGGAGGTTCCGGTGAAAGACAGCAGCGTCCGCAAGAGTACGCGTGCGCTTGAAGCGAAAGAGTGCATCGGCGACGCCTTGGGGTGGGCGCTTGCAAACGGCGTTCTGTCGGCATTTGTACAATCGATTACCGATTGGGTAAATAATGGCTTTGAAGGGGGTCCGGCGTTCGTCACCGACCTCGACCAGTTCCTCGGGCAAGTTGCCGATGAAACCGCTCTTGATTTCATTGAAGGAACGGAGCTTGGGTTCCTGTGCAGCCCGTTCCAACTTGAGATCCGCCTCGCGCTTGCGGTACAACGACAACCATTCCAAGAGCGTATCCGCTGTTCGTTGGGCGATGTTGTCGACAACGCCGACCGGTTCTTCAGCGGCGATTTTTCCGGCGGGGGCGGCTGGCCTGCGTGGTTTCGGGTGCACGCGTACCAGCGGAACAACCCGTACGGCGCGTACGCACTATCCCTTGCCGAACTTGAAGTGCGCATCGACTCCAGGCGAAGCAACGAAAAGAGTCTTCTCACCTTCGGTAGCGGTTTCTTCTCGAAACGAGAGTGTGTAGCCTACGAAGACATCAAGGGTTCCGAGAAAATCTCACAGACCGGCGAGGTGCAAAGGCGTTGTACGGATTGGAAAATCGTCACCCCGGGAACACAGGTCAACGCATCTGTGGCGAAGGCGCTCGGTGTCGGCGTTGACCGGCTCACCATAGCAGACGAAATAGATGAACTGATAAACGCTCTCTTTGCTCAGCTTGCGCAAAAGGCATTGACCGGGGTCGACGGTTTGCGCGGGCTCTCATCGCGCTCATCCTCATCCGCTCGCACCTACACCACCGCCGACGGGCGTGTGGTGCAGGGCTCGTATCTCGAAGCGCTCGTTAATGAAACAGACACCGGTTCTGTCTCCGGCGCCAAAAATATCCTTCTTGCAAACATCGAGAGCGCAATTGAACTTGAGGAAGCGTATCGCGCGGCGCTTGAGCAAAACATCGCCGCGCTCAACAATGTCGATGGATCGACGTTTGCCTGCTACTACGCGCTTTCAGCGCCCCTCAATGGAACCGGCGTGTTAGCAGAGATAAGGAACGCCTCTGAACTTGAAGACCTCTACCGCGCTCGGCTCGAGGCAAGCCGCGCGGCAATCGACACGCTCGAAGACATTCGCGACCAGGCGGCAGGCGCGTTTGATGCGAACGTCCTTAACGACGCGGCTGATGCATACGACGCGGTGCTTGCCTCAGGAGGCATACACTCGGAGACAGAAACTGCGGAGCTTGTGGACGAAGCGTCCGCACTCTCCGCCATCGTCGCAACGCCGGACACCTATTGCGGCGCGGGAGCAACGCCGTAATAAAACATATGGAGAAACACAACAATCCTGAAGCACATCACACGGAAGAAATCGTGACACAATAAATATATGGCACTGCTTGGTACAGCGGCAAAAATAGCGGGGAAGGTTCTAAACCCCGGCGGCGCTACTGCCGCGGTCGGCGGCACGTTCTTCGTCATAGCGCAGTTAATCTTGTGGACGGTCTTTTTTATTGCTTTTCTTGGCGTGGTGGTGTTCGGGATTGGTGTTGTCGGATGCGGCATTGCCAGACTCTTCCCCATCGTGGGGGAAAAGGGCGCAGTAACCTGCGGCGCCAGCCTTGCGGGGGACCTGCTTTCGCTTGGAGGTATCATTCTAAATCTTGTAGCGGCGATGTTTGATTTTTCAATACACCGCACCATCCTGTTCGCCAGCGAGTGGCTGAAACCAGATGGCGAATTTGGGGAAAGTATTGCGGCCGTGTGGACACTCATTCGTGACCTGGTGAACCTCGCGTTCATTGGAGGGCTGATTTGGGCGTCAATCAGCATGATTCTCCGAACCAGCGAGCAGGTGGGGAAGCTTATAGTGCAAATCTTGATTGCGGCGCTTCTCGTCAATTTCAGCTACTTCTTCGCCGGGGCCATCCTTGATGCATCGCACTTCTCAGCAAAAATTATCTATCAGGAAGGGCTGGGTATTGAAGCGCGAGAATTGGGGGAGCGGAACAGGGTCGGGACATTCGCACAAGTGTGGCAAAGTTCCGGCGCGCTCCCCACACGCATCATGGATGCCACACACCTTTCTTCCCTCTATGATCTTGAAACCGCACTGGACACGACTAACGATTTTAAAGAGTGGTTTTTACTTGCAATGATTGGCTTGGTTGGCTTTTTTCTCTATCTGGGCGTCGGGTTTATATTGCTTTCAGCAGCGGCGCTTTTTATGGGCCGTTTTATTGTCATGGTGATTCTTTTGATGACCGCGCCGGTCGGCGTATTGGCGTTTACCGACATTGGGAACCTGAAACAAATCGGTAACGCATGGTGGGGGGCGCTGGTAAGTCAGGCGCTGTTCCCGCCGGTGTTTCTCCTTTTGTTCATATCGGCAGTCAAGGTTCTGGAAACGGCGTCGGCAAAAATCGTGGAGGGCGACGCAACGTTTCTAGGGTTGTTTGACGGACCGACGCTGAACGAATCCGGTGTAGGGCTTGCAGGTGGAGGCTCATGGGCCGCGGCGTTTGAATTGATTACCGTGTACCTGATAGGGCTCGGTGTCATGTGGGCGGCACTGAAAATTTCAACCAACATAGCCCGCCAGGAACAGTTCCAGATGCCGCGAACCGGTCAAATATATGACGCGTACAAAAAGATCAGCGGTGGCGTCATGAAAGGCGCGCAAGCTGTCACCGGCCTCCCCGGCATCAAGCAGGTACGGGACTTTGGCTACCAAACGGGCTGGTATGGCGATGCTACCGGACAGTTTAGGCGTCTCTTTAGCGCACGCGCACGGCGTGAGTTTGCGATTTCCCAAGGCGGTATACAACGATACTACGAGTCGCTTGATGAGGCGGCCGCGGCACGGGAACAATATGGTGAAAAATCATCCGAACATGAGGCTGCACTTAACAAGTCAGCAGCTATCCGCAGGAACTTGAGCGAGGGACAAAACAACCAGATCGAATCGGAGGGCAAGTTGGGTGGCAAACGGAAGAAAGAGCATATCGATGCAGGAACCCGCGTGGAAATGGGTGTGCCGGGTATGGGATACGCTGCGGGAACTCCGCGAGCTTCTCAAGCCGCCGGAGCCGGGCAAGTGCCGCGCACGCCTGCTGAAACACAGCGAGCGCTTGCAGCTATCGCACGCGGCACCGAAAAGCTGAACCAGACGCAAACACGACAATACCTCGCCGAAAGGAGCCTCGAAATTCTTGACATGGTGCGCGAAAAACAGAACGCACAAATGTTCGTTGGAGCTTTGCGTCGCCAGAGCACGAAAGGCAACAACAAGGTTGCCGCCCTTCCTCAGGAAGTTTTGAAACATGAGAATATAGCATCTCTGCTGCGCACCACTGAAGTGACCGCGACCGGACAACGAAAAGATCTAAATGATGACGATTTCGCTGAAATTCTCGTAAATGTAGAAGAAACCGTTTACAACGAATACAAAACGAGCCCTGCCGCGGCAAAACGAAGAGGAGCTATTGAGAAAGCAGACCGGCTACGTGCACAGCGACCAGCCCCATCTTCGACAGAGGATGAAGGTGGCGGAGAGGAACCCCCTTTGGTAGCTGATCCCCGGCCGTCGCCCAAAATATTAGAGAAGTAATGCAGTATCTATGACTACAATCCCCCCATTGGAAACTATTGAAGAGGCTCTAAAGAAAGCGCCTGAGATTGTGGATGATTTCATAACTTCGGAGACGCTGGCAGATTCATTTGAAGAAATCCGCACCACACACAAACTGCACCTTGATGAGGCTGAACAGCTTTCTCGAGCACTGAACGCAGTGTTTCTTGAACTTGCACCAGCTGACCAATTCCCCGATCTTCTACGCGAAGCCCTGGAACAAAACAGCGATAAATTCGACGTGGTGCTTACTGATGTAAACGAAAAAGTCTTCAAGGTATTCCGACGAGAGCTTGAGGAAGCAAAAAACAAAACGACAGACTCTGAAGGGTCGATCGCTCAAAAACCAGCAGCTGTCGTGACGCCGCCTTCGGCTCAGCCGAGCACCTCTTCAGCACAACAAGAACCGACGCCTGTTCTTCTTGATAAGAAGACGAATGAGAAAGCGGAGTCGTTTGACGTAGATGCGTTTACAGAAGATACTCCTGATACTCCGCAATCACAGCAACGGGGCACACAGTACAGAAGTGGAGTGGACCCCTATCGCGAACCTATAAAATGACTTGCAAAACTAGTATTTTGTGATATAATTTAACAATGGCTGGAGAAAGCTACTATTGGAGTTCTGAACGGCGAAGGCGCTTGAGAATCGCGCGCAGGGAGGCGCACAATGGCAGGGTAGCGCCGCAAGCGGAACGCACAAAAGAAGAAAGAAAACCCGACGCGGTGGAAACCGACGGCACGGGAAGCGAAGCGCCAAAAACCATTCTTAATCCGGAGGTGTCGGCGGATTTTAAGCAGGAGCAATTGCCGTGGCATCGGCGTTTACGCCAATGGGGATGGGGAAAGACAAAAGAAGCCGGCGCTTGGGTGCAACGCAAAACTGTTGAGAGTGGACGATGGGCGGGAGAAAAAATAGTACAGGGAGCTGGCTGGGCAGGTCGGCAAGCTGAACGAGGAGGACAGGAACTCGGCGGTGCTATGTGGAGAGGCGCGCGCGCTATCAAGCGCGCGGGTGCGAAAGCCGGTTTGTTTGTGATGGAAACCGTTGAAGAAATGGTGACCATTGGCAGTGCCGCGACACTGGTTGGAGCAGTGGGCGCATTGCTCTCTGATATAGTCGTGGGGACCTCTTTCTGGGCCGAAACAATCGTACCGACACTGACATCAATTGCGACGCATGCCGCTGAAGCGGTAGGCAGCGCCTTTTTTCAGTTGAGTGCGGCGATCAATCCGCTGATGGCAGCATTCGTGATGAGCGGCACAACATGGGCGGCAATCTACTACGGATACGGAAAAGGTCTGTTTATGGCACCATGGAAAGGTGCAAAAGCGTTTTTTGAATCTCAAAGTGAAGGAGGAGACGCAAAACACAATAATTAGCGTTGGTCTTTATCTGAATACATACTCTCCTTGATATCCAAACTCCACGCCAAATCTTTTATCTTGCTTGAAGTTGCCGCGGGCGCATACTTGCCGGGGTCGTCTTCTTTTTGAACCTTTTTCTGCTCAATCACTTTCGGCTTGGTTGCGCGCTCTTTGTCCCAGATATACAGCCGGTCCTTGAGATTATATTCGAAAGCCGCCTGCAGGACATCGATAAACGGTCGGTCGTTTACTTTGTAGAAAGCAAGTGCAAGCCCGAAGAGCGCCACTGGTCCGCCGATAATGATTGCAAGCCACAACGGCAACAGAAGCCACATGGCAACAAAAAACCCGCCGCCGCCCGCCAGGTACACGAACTGCGTCACGGTCAACGGACCGAAAATCTTATCTTCGACTTCGATGAATTGGGGGACTTGGAAGCGCATGGATGAACAGTGCTTAGTGCTTAGTTGTTAGTGCTTAGGGGAAATGACAAGGGCGTTTAATATTTTCATTACTTCAGTCAGCAACTCCTGACACTCTTCGTATTGTACCTCGTCCAGAAAAGAGAGCCCGCGGGCAATTTCAAGCTGTGTTTCAAGTTCCGCGCCGGACCCGTATGCGATGCGTAGAAACTGCTTGAATTCTTTTTCGCCGCCGCGATAGCTCCCCTCCGCTATGTTTGACGGGATGGAAACCGCCGCACGGCGCATCTGTGACGCGAGACCAAACAGTTCATGCCGAGGGAATGATTCGGTATGTGTGTAGATGCGCAACGCTAACGTCTTTGCCCTCTGCCAAACAATGAGTTTTTTATACGACGCCACTTGTTTAGTATACCCACCGCTAAGCACTAAGCACTAACAACTAACGACTGACATTGGTACAATGTCCGGGTGGCACCGCAACCAAAGAAAACGAAGGCCGCGCAGGATTTTGTTCCGATAAAAGAGGTGCGCGGCGGGCTTATCGTCCTTAAGGACGAGACGCTGGTGGGCGTGATGCTTGCGTCTTCCTTGAACTTTGCGCTCAAGTCGCAGGATGAGCAGACGGCTATCCTCGCCCAGTTTCAAAACTTCCTCAACTCACTTGATTTCAGCGTCCAGTTTTTCGTCCAGTCCCGACGGCTCGACATCAGGCCCTACATCGCGCTTCTTGAAGAGCGGCTCCAGGCGCAGACCGAGGAGCTGATGAAAATCCAGGTGCGCGAATACATAGAATTCGTGCGCTCGATTACGGAGCGCGTGAACATAATGGAGAAGCGTTTCTTTGTCGTCGTTCCCTATAGTCCGCCAATTCTTGATGTGAAAAAAGCGATTGGGGCCCGGGTGTTCGGTCAAAGCCGCCTCTCCGCCGAAAAGGAAGACATCGGCTTTGAAGAATACCGTACCCAGCTTGAACAGCGAATGGCGGTGGTGGAACAAGGTCTGATTAGGACCGGAGTGCGCACCATTCCGCTTGGTACCGAGGAAGTGATTGAGCTCCTGTATAAGGAATTCAATCCGGGCGAGTTGGAAAAGCCCATTTCGCTCAACAATCAATAACGTATGGCACTTTTAGATTTCTTACAAAAGGGAAAGAAGAAAGAAACGGAACTGACGCCGTTTCTGCCGAAGGACATTTATGAGGCGGCGAAGCTCGACTTCGCCGACATCATCGCGCCTTCTGCGCTGAAGATAACGCCGCGGGAAATGAACTTGGGCGACAAACTTGCGCGCACGTTTTATGTCATTTCATATCCGCGCTTTCTTTCCGAGTCCTGGTTCTCGCCGATTATCAACCTCGACAAGGTGTTCGATGTATCCATCTACATCCACCCGATAGACACCGCCGCCGTTCTTCGAAAGTTCCAAAAAAAGGTCGCGGAAATCCAGAGCCAGGTGATTACGCGGGAAGAGAAGGGTTTGGTGCGCGACCCGATTCTCGACACAGCGTACCGCGATATTGAAGAGCTTCGCGACAAATTGCAGCAGGCACAGGAGCGCATCTTTGACGTAGGGCTTTATATCACTATCTACGGAGAGGACTCGGAGGAGCTGGACAAGGCCGAATCGGAAATCCGCTCCATTCTTGACGCGAAGCTGGTGTACGTAAAACCGGCGCTCTTCCAGCAGGAACAGGGTTTCAAGAGCGTCATTCCGACCGGAAAAGATATCTTGGATGTGCATTCGAAGCTCAATTCCTCTCCGCTCTCAAGCCTGTTCCCGTTCATATCGTTCGACCTCACGTCGGATAGGGGGATTCTCTACGGCATCAACCGCCACAACGCATCCCTCATTCTCTTCGACCGATTTTCTTTGGAAAACTATAATTCGGTGACATTTGCAAAGTCGGGAAGTGGAAAATCGACAAAATGGTCGGAATATGTTTTAACAAAAAAAGACGGCAAGGTGACCCGCACACAAATAGGCCCGCTGGTGGACCAACTGATAAAAAAGCATGGAGTCACGTATCGTGACGACGAGCTTGAGGGAGTGTGTGATCCGGGTATCGAAGTGTACAGCTACGGGAGTGACATGAAAGGGGAGTGGAGTCGTGTCACGATCGCCGCACGAAAAGATGCCCCGGATACCGAATATACATTTACGACGAAAAGCGGCCGTGAAATAACCACAACGGCTGATCACAATATGCTGGTGCTCCGCGATGGGAACATTGTGGTAGCGAAAAGCGACGAGGTACAGGAAGGGGAGGTGGTACCGCTTCCGCGACACGTTTCGGTTTCCGACACTCCTATTCGAAGCCTTGACGTAAGAAAGTTGGTACCACAGATGCACCACAATACCCGGAAAGTGCTTCCGGACACACTCCCGGTTTCTCCTGCGCTTGGCGGTTTGCTTGGTTGGATAGCGTCCGAAGGTACCGTTACCAATACGCGCGTGATCGTAAGCGGCACTGACGCTGAAGCTCAAAGAAATATTGCGGAAGCATTCCACACACTGGGCCTCAACGCAAAAGTAACAGAACGGGACATATACTGTGATAGTGCGATGCTCGCCTCTTTCATTCGCGCCATAGGAGGCGGGGGACATTCAGCGACAAAGCGCGCGCCAGACTTCCTTTTCAATGCCCCGCGTGAAGTAATCGCCGCCTTTCTCTCGGCGTACTTTGAGGGCGACGGCGGAATGGACGGCCCGGCGGCCCTAACAGCGATGTCGAAATCGCGCGAGCTCATTTCCGACCTGAGCTACCTCTGTTACTACTTCGGTATCATTGCGCGCGTACATAAGCGGCAGAAACGCTACGCGGCAACCGGTCGACTGCGTACCTTTTGGAATCTCTCGATTTCAGGTCAGGAAAATCTGCGGCGTTTCCGGGACACTATCGGTTTTATCTCAAAGAGAAAGCGCGCGCTCCTTGAGGCCGCGTGCACCAAGCAAGGGAACACCAATGTGGATATCGTTCCGGGCTTAAAGTCTCTTGCCGATGAGCTTGCGCGCCTGTTTGATTCACAGATCTCCGACCTTGCCGACTTCTCGGCGCTGAAACAGGGCCACAACCTCTCCCCGGGGCGCCTCAAGCGGCTTACCGACGCCATAAGCGAGCGCGTTGATCGCTTCCGCGATATGGAACCGACGATACGGGCGCTGTGCGACCTACCGACCATCGAAGCAGTCGTTCTACAAGCCGAGAAAGACCGCGCGCTCAATCGTGCGCTTATCGAAACGCTTGGTAGTTCGTGGTTTACCGTAAAAGCGGGTATGCCGCCGCGCGTGAATAATGCGCTTAGGATATTCGCCGCGGCGGGGGTGTCGGCTCCGGATTCAAGCGTGAAATTGAAAACGATGGTTGCCGAGGGCATCCACAACACGGGTGTGCACGCGCAAAATATCTCGCCATACCTCTCGCTCACCTTGCGCGGCGGTAGGGACAATTCGTCATACGCAATGCTGCGCTCCGCCGCATCGTTCATTGCCGATGAATATGCACGCGTATCCGCACATCTTCCGCGTATAGAGGAAATCGTTCGCACTCTTAAAACGCTTGCCGAGTCCGATCTTTTCTGGGATCCAATCGTTTCAATTAAGAAAAAGGGAAGCACAGACCGCTATGTCTACGACCTGACGGTCGACAACGAGGTGTTCCTCGCGGGCACCAATGGTATGTTTGTGCACAATTCCTACGCGACCAAGCTCGAAATCCTGCGCTCCTTGATGTTCGACACCGACGTTATCGTCATCGATCCGGAGAGCGAATATGAGTACCTGGCGAACGCAGTCGGCGGCCGGTTGTTCAACATTTCACTCTCTTCCGAACACCATATTAACCCCTTCGACCTGCCGCCGCCGCGGGAAGATGAAGCGCCCGCCGACATCCTGCGTTCAAACATCGTGACCTTGGTCGGACTGTTCCGCATCATGCTCGGCGGCTTGTCGCCCGAGGAAGACGCGATTATCGACCGCGCCATCACCGAAACGTACGCCTTGAAAGACATCACCGGCCAAGCTGACTTCACCAACATGGAGCCGCCGCTTCTTTCCGACTTCGAATTGGTGCTCGCGGGCATGGAGGGGTCTGAGTCATTAGTGCAGCGTTTGAGCAAATACACGAAAGGCACGTGGGCCGGCTTCATAAATCGCCCGACGAATGTCGACATCAACAAAAAGTTCGTGGCATTTTCGGTTCGTGACATGGAAGACGAGCTGAAACCGGTTGCGATGTACATCGTAACGCACTTCATCTGGAACTCCGTCAGAAAAGAACTCAAGAAGCGGCTTTTGGTGGTGGACGAGGCGTGGTGGATGATGAAATCCGAAGACACGGCATCATTTCTTTATTCAATGGCGAAGCGCGGGCGTAAATACTACCTGGGCCTTGCGACCATAACCCAAGACGTCGCGGACTTCCTCAAAAGCCCGTACGGACTGCCGATGATTTCAAACTCGTCAATTCAACTTCTTCTGAAACAGTCGCCATCGGTTATTGATGAAGTGCAGAAAACATTTAATCTCACTGACGAGGAAAAGTTTCTCCTCCTGGAATCCGACGTGGGCGAGGGGATATTCTTTGCGGGCCTGAAGCACGTCGCAATCAAAATCATCGCTTCCTACACGGAAGACCAGATTATCACCTCTGACCCGTCGCAGTTGCTTGCCATCAAGCGGCAGCGAACTGCTGAATAAGCAATATACAAATAACCTCTCCTTTTGGGCCTGACGGGCTGGCACGCAACAGAGCAGGCAGTTTTTGAGACCACTCCTCGCGCATCCCCATTTTGGTATTGCGGCACAGCCGCTTTAAAAACCCAATACCAAAATGGGGATGGCTGGGCGTTTGCCCGTGTCTTAGTCTCAAAAACTGCCTGCTCTGTTGCGTGCCCACAGGGTAGATTGCAGGAGCGAAGATACCCCCCTCTATAAGTATTGCTTGTGATTTGTATATTAAACCCCCTTGAATGGACGCTATAATACAGCTATGCGTTTTTTAGCCATAGCGCTCCTCGTCCTAGCCCCCGTGGTGGCGACCGCGCAGGTCATCCCCCCGTTGGAGACGTCGCTTGAACTCCAGGTGATTCCGAACAACCCAGGCCCCGGTGAGACGGTGACGGTTCGCGCACAGAACGTCTCCGGATCTTCGAGCGCTCAAACTTTTGTATGGCGGGTGAACGGGCAAACGGTTGACCAGGGTCTTGGGCGGGACACCGTTACCACAACTCTGGGAAGTGCAGGTTCTGCAACGGTCATATCGGTATCGGTAACCGAGAACGGTACGCTCGTAGGTGAAAAGAGCATAACGCTCCGGCCCGCTTCTTTAGACATCGTGTGGGAGGGCGACACCTACCGCCCGCCGCTGTATGCCGGCCGGCCGCTCCCTACCGGCAGTAGTGTGACAACCCTCCATGCCGTTCCCAACATGACCCAGAACGGAGTGCGGGTCTCTTCATCAAACCTTACCTACACCTGGTACATCAATGACTCGCAAGCGCCGTACCGAAGGGGCCTGGGTCTGGATACTATTCGTGCCACATCGCCGCAATTTGAAAACGAATTCACCGTTTCGGTCATCGCCGAAACGCGAGACGGGACACAGCGCGCCGAAGGTGAAGTCGCCATTCGCCCAACGCGACCGGAAATAGTTATGTATGAACGGCCACCGCTTCTCGGGATACGCTTTGATCGCGCCATTACCAACGAGGTAGCGCTTTCCGGAAATGAAATAACATTCGTCGCGTTCCCGCTTTTCGTTAATTCGTTATCGGAGCCGGAATACACGTGGGAAGTGAACGGCGCAGTTGTTTCCGAAACGGGGCGGGGCGGTCGGGAAGTGACATTGAGGAAAAGCGGCGAAGGGAGCGGGCGATTCTCGATAGAATTCAGCCTTGAAAACACCGCCGCCCTGTTTGAACGCGCGGCAAGCAATTTTCTATTAACATTCTAAGTGCGCTTTATGAAGCTCCCCAAGGACCGCTTCTTCCTCTTCAGCGCCCTGGTTGCCGCGTTCATTCTCATCGGCGGCTTGCTGTTTACCCTCTTTGCCCCTCCTGCGGCGTACGGCGCCGAAGGCGACTTCGTCCCCCTCGTCGCCATTCCCAACGTCAACTATGCCACCCGTTCTTTGGGCGTGTATGTGAACTCGGCGTTCAACCTCATCATCTCCTTGGTCGCCATGCTCGCGGTATTGCGCGTCATCACGGGGGGCTTCAAGTACATGACCACTGAAGCTATCGGTGCCAAGGGAGACGCCAGGGAGACCATCCAGGGAGCGGTGTTTGGGCTCATCCTGCTTTTGGGTTCGTGGCTGATTTTGAACACCGTGAACCCGCAGATCCTTGACCTCTCCGCGCTGCAGTTTGAATCATTGCAGCAGGAGGGAGATGCGAAGGCGTTTAGTGAGAAGGCGCGGAAAGAGAGGGCGGAAT